>Ga0307987_1000159_pt1 | contig 41658 bp, 40 predicted proteins | sample EllFjometagen181_FD_203157 | JGI IMG/M metagenome (GOLD analysis project Ga0307987, IMG submission 203157) | Marine microbial communities from Ellis Fjord, Antarctic Ocean - #181 | ecosystem: Environmental > Aquatic > Marine > Unclassified | place: Southern Ocean | collected 2014-10-08 | reverse complement strand
CGGTCGAGTCGCCCAGAAATCGCTTCCCAGGCGCTCACAGCACCGTGCATGAGACTCTCGCCTCACACGGCTCCTCTCGTTTGACAAATCATGTGCCAGTGACAGAATAGTTTGGAATTCTCACGTTTCAGCATTTTCAAGCGTTTCCACCCTTTATTCCAGGTAGGAATGCTCTTGTGCTTTCTTTTCATGAACCATACTATTTTTGTGTTTATCATTAGTGCAAGTTCATTTAGATCCGATCTTCGATGGTGACCATAATAGTTGATCCACCCCCTTATAACCGGATTTACGCTTCGAGCTATTTCCGTTAAATCTTTGCCGAGCTTGTGTCTAAGACACCACTCAGTTTTGATCTTATGGAGCATAGCTTTCAAAGCGCCTCTTCCTATTCCGGGAGAGTATACAACTTTGCCTTTTACGTATCGTGGCTTGAAGTCATAACCTAAGAACGTAAATTTACGACTTAGGTTATGCTTCCTGTGATCGTAATCATTCGACTTACCCGTGTATACGATCCTTGTCTTCTCCGGATGAAGCTCTAGTTTATATAGAGCTAGCCGTTTTCCGATCTGATCTTTTATCCACAAAGCTTGCTTTTCACTTACACAGTGCACCACACAGTCATCCGCATACCGTTCCCACTTTATGTTTGGAAACGATTCTGACATCCACAAATCAAAAGCTTCATGCAGATATAAGTTCGCGATAACTGGGCTTACTACACCACCCTGTGGCGTGCCCTTTTCTCGCAAAACCTCTTCTCCATTCTGCTTTTGACCCTTTGCTTTGAGAAACTTTTTGACATACAACAAAATACTCTTATCTTGCGTATATTTTCCAAGCATCTCCATGCATAGATCGTGATCCAGATTGTCAAAGAACCCTTTGATATCCACCTCTATTAGCCATTCATGTCTAAAACACTGCTGCCGACACATCGTCACCGCATCTATTGCGGATCTGTTCGGTCGGTATGCATATGAATTAACATGAAACTGCTCCTCAAGGATTACCTCCAGCCGGTTCTTTATTACCCTCTGAGCTACACGATCTGACACTGTTGGTATCCCAAGACGACGAACTCCTCCTTTTGCTTTAGGAATGTCCACTAGCAATACTGAGCTTGGTATGTAGCTACCCGACGACATTCGATTCCAGATCTTATATAGTTGACCCTCAAGGTCTTTTTCTAGATCCTTTATCTCTCGTCCATCGGTTCCTGCACACCCCCCAGCAGATCGAACAGCCTTCCACGCCGCATCGACTTCGCCTCGAGTTACATCATATAGTCTAGTCATGTTTTACCTCATTCTTTCCTTACAGTTGTTGTTGTCTTCCATAACTAAACCCAATGGATTGCTCCATCAGGTAGAGTTCCACCCTTCGCTCCAGTTAATTTCTTAACCTTCATCGCTACTACGGCTTCTTCCGCCCCCACAGATTTGGAAGTATCTGTGAGTTCCCAAGTTCCTTGCAATACCCTGTCTTGAGTTCGTGCCACCTCTACGCCGCCTATCACAATTCCTAAACGCATGCACTAGAATTGCTGCTCCAAGAGAATAGTTAGAGTCCCTTGTTTTGACAGAATTTATCCTGGTTTCGACACCTCTTCAGTGGTTCACTTACGCTCACCTCCTCAAGACTCAGATGACAACCTTCGTTGCCTTTTCCTAGTCCGCTCAGCACATCACTCTTTCGAGCTCTGCACCGCTAGGCTCTTTGAAGTCTGTCCATGCTGACCGACTCCGGTGGGCCCACCACCATGTATTACAAAGTTCGCAACCGATTGCTCGGTTGCTTCTTGGCACACTAACTGCCCAGGTAGTAATGTCATTAGGAAATAAAATGGTAGAAGAAAGATCCAAAAGCGTGTAAAAGTCTTTTGTAATGGAGATATGTTATGCGCAAACAGGATAAAGAGACATTAGATTATAAGAAGCTTTGGGAGGGCAGCTTAAAGCATATAGCAAAGCTAGAAGCGATTATCAAGAAATTAGAGGCCAGAATAGTAGATCTTGAGCGAAGGTTAGGATTGAATAGCGATAATAGGACATGTCTTAAGGTACGTGCGCTGAGCCGCCACATTTAAATTGGAAAATCTTTAATTTTATCTTCATACACTTTCTGACAATCCTCTATAGCTAATTTGGAATAAATTTCCAAGGACTTAGGTTTCTCAAGCCCTGAATACGCTTGCATACGCTTTTTCCACTCAGGTTTAGCTTCGCCTTTTTTCTCAATGTCCGCAAGTTTTCTTACGTGATGCACTTCTATTTGATTCTGCGCTCCACATAATTCGCATTTTTGAGCTTTTAGGCGTTCTACTAATTCACTGCGTTGGCTCCAGATTGGAGTTGTTAGTTGTTCACTTGGGCTGACCCACTTATTCCATTTTAGTGATACAGCACCAAAATAGGCTGTAAGTGGTTTCTGTGGCTTGCGATCACGTTTGACGAGTATAACTTTTCTGCTATACCGATCGTATCTGAAGAATCCTATTTTCAAGATATGTGCTCAAAATAAGTTGCAATGAAAAATAGTTCGTTTAATTTAGCGGTTACAGGAGGGATTATGCGAATAGAGATATCAGAAACAGAGAAAAAAGAATTAGAAAAGCACCATAAGAAAGAACGCGATAAAAGAGTAGCAGATAGGATAAAAGCGGTCTTGCTTCGTGCAAAAGGGTGGTCACAAAAACAAATAGCCGAAGCCCTGTTAATCAACATCGATACGGTTCATGAGCACTTATCTTCCTATGTTAAAGAGCAAATCCTTAAGCCATCGAATGGTGGTTCGTTTAGCAAGTTGAATTGTATTCAAGCGCAAAAGTTGACTTGCCATTTGGAGCAGAACACATACGATAAGGTTCTTGAAATATGCGCCTATGTTCAAAGAACTTACGGAATAAATTATAGCATTTCCGGAATGACAAAATGGCTTCATAACAATAGATTTTCTTATAAACAGCCAAAGGGCACCCCGTTGAAAGCCTGCCCTATAAAGCAAGGAGAATTTATAGAAATGTATCAACATCTCACAGCTCATTTACCAGAAGATGAAGTTTTAGAATTTGGAGATGGCGTACACCCCACAATGGCAACTAAGATAACGAGTGGTTGGATACGTACGGGCAAGAGCAAACTAATTCCCACAATTGCTTCCAGAACGAGAATGAATCTATTCGGCTCTATAAATTTAAGCGATATGTCGATAACTGTAAATCCGTACGAAACCATTAACAGCGATACTATAGCAAAGCATTTTGCCGCCTTGCAAAACAAGTATCCAGATAAGAAAACAATACACCTTGTCTTGGATCGAGGATCATACAATACAAGCGCCAGCACTAAGGATGCCGCTAGAAAATATGGCATTACACTTCATCATTTACCTCCCTACAGCCCAAATCTGAACCCCATTGAGCGGGTTTGGAAGGTGATGAATGAATGCGCAAGAAATAATAAGTTTTTTGCTTCTGTTAAGGACTTTAGAGATGCAATAATGTATTTTTTTGAAAAACAGTGGAAGCTTATAAAAGACAATATGCGAACCAGAATTAATGACAATTTTCAAATTATCAAAAACAGGGTTCTTCAAGTGTAATGGGTATATCGAGTTCTCAAACCGCGATATTGTAGAACTACTTCCCAAAACAGCCTCTTTTCCCACGCATGTCTGAAAACACATGTCGTCTCGCAGCGCATCTTGATCATTTACATCTTCATATCCACCAGCTATTGCAAAAACCCTTTGTTTCAACAGGGTCGCAACTCCATGCTTGACATATCCCGAGTGCCTTTTGTCACCAATCCTTTTGCTAACTTGCTTAGTTAGTCCCATTAACTTGTCTACTTCTCTTAAAAGCAATAAGCCCGCATCGCTACTTATTGACCCTCCATCAAATTTCACCTCTACCTTTTTGCGGTTTAATTTGGAAAATTTTAGTGTTTGTGGTGTGGTACAATCTGTCATTTGAAAAAGCTCCAATTGAGTTAATGTAATCCCTTATTATATAAGGCCTTCGGGGCTTTTTCATCCCTTTTTTATGAAATATTCAGGCTAGTAGAAGCGGGAGCTGCCACTACAAACGCAGAAGGAAAAATTCCGCCAATTCTAAAAACCCCTGAAATGCGAGGGGTTTTAGCAAAGAGAGAAAAAGAACAAAAATTTTGGGGCAAAGTAGAGGGAGCTTTTAAGCCTAATATCCCAGAAGTAACCTTTGACGAGGAGGGAAGTTTGTCTGTTGCTGGAGCGGAGGGAGAGTTAGAGCCTTTCGAACCAAAAATATTGCCTAAAGAGCAACTCATTATAGATAAGTTTAAAGCGCAGAGAGAGAAACAATATGCAAACGAAACAAGGGTTGCAAACATAGGACAAAAAGAACGCCTTGAGCCTCCGAAAGAAAGGGCTCCTATTATAACTGAGCCTCCGCATTGGCGAAGAGATAAAGAGTTTCTTGAAGCAAAACCCTCTCCCAAAGAACGGCCAAAACATTCTGTAAAGCTTGGAGCCCCAACAATCCCCGATATAGGGGGGACGGCTCAATTGGCTCTGGTAGCAGCGCATAGCCTTGGTCTTTTTCAAGATCCAGGAGAGAAAAAGTGGAACGCATGGCAAAAGAATATTAAATTTTCAGGCAACGCTTTGATGCCAGCTCAAGCAAAACAAGAGAGCCATAGATTAAACACCGCAATGGAAACGATGAATAAACACAAAGGAGGGATTCTAGTTCAAAAGGAAAAAGAGTTTGAGGCCGTTCATAAACAGATAGTGGATCATAGAAATGAGCTGTTTAGTAAAAAAACTCCTGTGGCAGAAGCAACAAAAAGACGGCTGGCTACAGCTAATGATGCAATAAATGCTCAGATAAAGGAATGTAGCGCTATGAGGGCCTCTCTGTTTGATGCAAAGGAAAAATTAAAGGAAAGGGGGGCTGAATTATCAGAAGAAGATGTAAAAATGTTTGATGCTCAATTAGAGAAAATGACAAAAGAAATACGGGACCTTAACCCACAACCATATGATAAACGCCAACAGCAACTAAAAGCTCTTGCCGAAGCAAGTAAAATTAAAAGTAAAAGAGGGGGGCTATTTTCTATGTTTAGATAAAAAAGATTTTAGGCAAGCTTTTCTTCATTTATTACAGGGCTCTTTAATAAAGACGTTTCCACTTAAATACTTAGTTAGATCCAATAGTTTTGAATTTAGGGCCCTTACTTTAGAGAGCTTTTGGGCAATCATCCCAAGTTCCTTTTGTTGGGGCTCTCCCTTCGCTTCCCGCACCCACTGAGCCAGTTGTTCCTGATAGAGCGTATATCCTCTGGATTCTTTTTAAGTAGTTCTTGAGCGTTCTTTATAGTGTCTTCGTCTATCGTCTCGGGATTATCTCTTGCAAAAACAAAGAGCTTCCATTGATTTTCCAAAGCCTCTAACAAATTATCTAGATGTCCCTCAAGCGTCGAGACAAAGCAAAGGGGATGATAAGTACGTTCTTTTGTTCTGTTCATATATTTTGATTATGTGTTGAGTTTCAATCGCCAACTCGGGGCTTTTAGAAGCTTGAGCTCCCTGTGGGAGTATAATAAGATATAGGTTATTATCGCCCACGCCCTCATGGGTTTATTGGTTTTTTTCATTTTATTTCCTCTTTAAATACGAATTTCATATAAAGATAACCCAATCCTATTAGACTTACACCTAGTCCAAAGAAAGAAAATATACGATACAAGCCCTCAAGAGCAGATGCGTCATAAATAAAAACCTTGCTTGTTGTGAACAACATAACACCTAAGGAGGAAAGCCTTAGCATCTTGTCTTTTGTGACGATTCCTCCAAATAATAATCCCATCCCTAGTAGCAACCAAACTACAGAGTACGTATATATTTCAGCATTTGTGGTAATTGCTCGGCTAAGCTCTTCTTCATGAAATGCGTAGCGAACGTTTGAAGTTACTAGCATGAACAAAGCTATTAACATGAACACCCCCGTCGTCTTAGTAAGCTTTAGCAACTCTTTCTTAGCAACCATATAGTGCCAAATTATAGGCAAGCCAAATGGGAGTAGCAAACTATTGAATCCCACCACACCCTTAATGTGTGTCGCGCTTCCCCAAATCCAATTGTATAGTAATAGATCGAAGTAAATGATCCAAGCCATAGCTATTTTAAAAAGAATGCTTCCTCCACGTGTAAGAACGCTACGCTTAAATTTTTCCCCCATCAACAAGCATAAAAACCCATACATGTAGGTTAAGTTGGTAATAATGCCACGCTCAAAAAGCCCTAGTTTAGGATGGAGCGAGTTTTGTCCCGGAGACAAGGCAGAGAGCGTGATATAATAGCCCATTACTGCAAACAATATTAACGCGCCGCCTTCTAAAGTTCGGTTTATTGAAGAATCTTTTTCTTTGCGCAGTAAAACCGCGCTTCCTACGAACATAAGGGCAGGCAAAGCAAAATAAAGCAGGGAATCTTTAACTTTTGGAATAGTTAGTGTGAAGCTAGAAGAGCTTATGGGGATCAAGCTATCTAATATTATTGATAACATTATCAGTATTTGTGGGGCTAGCAGCACTCCAAATACAGCACCAAGCGCACCAATAATGTAACGAAGCGCCTTGATAGAAACGGTAGTATTAATCCACGCTATAGCCAGCATTTCCAAAGATAAAGCAATTGATAAAAATGCAAAACTAAGCTCCATAGCCATCGCTATGGATATAAATGATGTAGAGAGAATAGCAAAGATTGCCAGCAGGTATTCTTTGTGCTCGTGTTTGTTGTAGAATTTTCCAATTAATTTTACTGTATAAATTGCTGGAATCGATAATGCTATTGCTATAGAGCTCCAAAACAAAGGAATTGTTTGTAATGCATCCACTCGAGTGTGGAGCTTATAGTAGGCAAGCAGATAGTATAATAGGCTTGAAGAGCAAACAAGGCACGCCCAGAAAACCGGCTTCTTAGTCTTCCACATACAAAAGTAAGCGCCTAGTGTATTTACCACTGCAAAACAAAGCAAAGTACTTGCAAATATTGCATAATTTTGTGTGCCCCATGAGGACAGCATTATCACGCTTGTTATTCCAGACAACCATGGAACGAAGCCATATCGCTTTTGATCAAAATAAGCAAGGCCTATGCCGCAAGTAGAAAGCAACCAAAACAAACCCCACTCCATAAGACCGAAATTGCTTTTGTTCGTAATGATTCCCATCAAAATCAATGCACCACCAAGTGCTAGATAGTTGGTAATACTTCTACAGCCGACCTCTGCTTTATCCTTTTTATCTGGGTCTTTTGAGCTGATAAGAATAGTCACACATATACCAAAGAGAAATAATCCAAGCCAAATCCCATCTCCTGGAGAAAAGCTAAATATTAACCATATAAGTATCCATATAAACGAAACAGCAACAGCTGGGATAGCTAGCCACCACAATTTCGTCTTTCGTATCACTAGCAGCAGGCCGGACACTACAAAATACAGATAAACGAATAGCGAAAATGCATTCTTAGTGGCAGTTCCCAATAGGGCTGGGGTAAGAAAGCCACCCGCCATCCCAATTAAAGCAATGGGAGCGCCATGTCGTACAGAAAGAGTAAACGCTATTATTGTAACGATTGCCATTTCCAAAAATCCAACCAAATCAGGAACAAGCCCATAGACGCGTGCTGACGCATAAGAAACCAAATAAAGTATGGCTATCCCTGCTCCTGCAAGAGATTGTGAAATGCGTGCTCCGTTAGCAAAATTCGGTCTTTTTTGAATTAAATGTGAGGTGCCCAAGAGTATAAAACCAAAAACACATCCAAAGATAAGTCTAATGGTCGGGCTGATAAGATTATGCTCTATAGAATACTTAATAAGAAAAAATCCCGCTAAAGCTAATGCAACGCCACCAAGCCATACGGGTAATCGCGCTCCAAATTGTCGCTCAAAACCAACCTTAAATTTATTCTTTAATTCGCATTTTTTAGGTGCAATTTTAATAGGAGCCTCTTTAACGTTTTCTTCGTCGGGCTCTTCTTGCCCGTCATCCTGCTCTTCAAGTTCAGAAATATTTGGCACCTTTATCTTTGCTTTCTCGAGCGCGGCCACAAGATGCTTAATAATTTGCGTAAGCTTTTCCATTTGCTGCTTAATGCTGCTAACCCTGCTACTATTTACCCACGGCATTATAAATGCAGAGAGCCCACCAAAAAACACGAGAAACGCAAGAAAGCCAGTCATAATCAAACCCCACTTGTTTACATATAGCTTGATGGTATCATACAAATTATGAAAATCGAGTCCAAACGTGATCTTTACGCAGCATAAGTATGCCTAATCAACTGAACCTACTATCTTTAGAACCGCTCATATGATTTTATTGCGTATCGAGTTTCAATCGCCAACTCGGGGCTTTAGAGGCTCAACGCCTCCGTAAAAGTATAATAAGATATATCGAGTAAAAGTAAAATAAAAGGTACGGCAAAGCCTCTTAATGTGACCACACCCGTTGCAACTATCGTTTCTGGAGAAGTTAAATTTTGGAAGGCAGGAAGAATAAGGCTTTGAGGCTGTCATGACAATGTCATGACAGAGTTGTCATGACAATTTTTTTCGGTCAGATATTTGTCATGACAAACGCTGTGTTCCGCAGGAAGCTAGGAAGAAGTTGTCATGACGTTACCATGACAAAGTAGGCAAAACTCGTTCCCTCAAGCATACTTGTCATGACAAACTTTGAATCCCTCAGCTTGCTATTTTATATGGAATATTCGTTGTAATTTGTACTGTTTGTCGAGTTAGCCTCTCCAATAAAATCAGACCCAGTATTATGGTAATGTTCTCCTCCGCTACTGCCCCCCCCACCAAACTCATCGTCTGGATTTGGCCCCCTATGCCCTCCTGGAAACATTGGGACCCCACTTCCAAAAAAATCAAATAGTCCCATCAGAAAACTTAATAACCCTATCTGACTATCTGCTTGCTCTTCTGGCGTAGAAGTCAAATCTACAACCTTTTGAATCAAATCAGTAGTCTGCTGAATTAAATTTCCTATTTGGCCGGGAAAACTTCCTATAGCCTTTATCAAAGAAAAAAATTGACTCTGAATTACCCCCTCAGTTGTTAAGCTTAATACGGGAAACCCATTAACTTCGCTATATAAAATATTTCCTTCTTCGTCAGCATAGGTAACCAGCTTTTTTAAATCTCCAGTTTCTGTTTTTACAGTATATTCCTTTGATGCAACCTCTTTTCCTAAAAGCCTGTATAATACAACAACACTTCCATCTTTTTTTACAGCCATCAAAAGCTCCTCTAAATGTTCTTTACCTAAATCAATTACTAAATCGGTTAACCCCGGTTCTTTTACTTGGACAGCTTTTTTTAAAAAGCCTATTCCTTCTAGACTGTTTAAAATTGGATTGTCACAAACTGTTTCTGCTCTTACACAAACTAGATCTGTCCCATTAGGAACCACCGGCGTCTCTCCCGCGGCTTCTTCAGATTCTTCTCCCTCAAGGGATAATGTCGCCATTTGAGAAACCCTCAATACCAAATCATGCTCCCGTCTCATTTGATCGGTGGGAACCCCATCTACATCCTGTGGTAAGAACAGCTGTAAGTATTCTGGCAAATTCTCAACTTCCACAGGCAAATTTATAATTGCCTGAGCTAAGATCGCCAAATTTTCTACAGTCAAGGGCCCACAATCAAACCCATTTGTTTGTTGTACCACGTATAAGGTGTTAATATTTAAGATATTAGATAAAGCTCTTTCTAAACGAGGCGGCATGGAGTTGCCGAAAGGATCAACATAAATTCCTTGAAACACACCACCAATGAGAGAGATTACAAGCCCCGTCCAATGGTTCCCGTTAACATTAACTGGAATAACAATCACCTGATTTTCACTTAAATCTCCCAAGTAGAGATTAAGAGCCTCCAATGGCTCTGCCAAAAATGCTGCAGCTGAGATTGGGATAGCGCCTTCCAGAAGTTTGTTTTTTAATAAATCGTTTATTTGATCATCTGTATATAAATGATCTGGCTCAGTTATCTGTTTGTCGTCTTTTTGAGTGTACCAATTTTTTTGCATCCATGCTACTAAAGTTTGACATGCCAATTTAGCATCAGCATTGCTAATAGCATTCCTTATTCTCCCAGATGCCACGGCTCCACTACTAATAACGACACTCTCACTTTTAAAACTTTTGCTTATAATAAAAAATTCTGGGACTTCTATTTGTTTTTGAAATAAATTTACTTCATTGCCTCTTTGTACTTTTTCCTTGGAATGAGGAAAATTATAACTAACTCTTACCAGCGCTTTCCTTCCCAATTTCTCAACATCCTGTATAAATTTGCTAGCTTCTTGATAACAATTACTCTTTTCCTGGCACATACTCATAGCTGTATTTATATCCAATACTATTAACCTTTCAGAAACCTCACGTTTTGTACTTGCTTTTACCTCTACAAGAGCTTGTCCAAAAATTTGCTTTTCAGAATGACCCTCCCCTTCTCGTTGCACAACAAGGCATTTAGAGTGCAGCCTCCCTTCAGAGACATAGCTTAACTTGGCCATTGCAAAGTTTGGATATACTTTTACTCCATCATCCGATCCTAGCTCAAGATTTAAAATCCAGGGGGCACCCATACAGGTTTTAAGCATAGTTTCTTTAAACATTTCATACTCTTTGAGGCCTAAACTTTTTTTCATTTCTGCTTTAGTTGAGCGCATTGTACTTTGTTTTGTGATGACACGGTCTTTGATACCTTGGTAATATGGGACAAAAGGACCTGGCACAAATGGGAACGCATTCTCCGTATTTCGTGCCTTCCCATTATGTTTTTTGTAAAATTCTTCTCTATATGTATTTTGATACGAAGCAAGTTGTCTATGAATTTTATTACCAGGTATAAATTTTCCTGATGAATGTAGAACATTGAAACTTTCACCCAAAATACTCTCTTCACCTGATGTATAATCTTCACTTAATAGCGAATATTCGCTTGATTCAGAAGAATCTCCCCCATCTTTTGCTTCGGGCCTCACTTCCTCCGCCGAATCCGGATCTTTTTCAGCTACAACCGCAGCCTCCTCCTCACTTGAATCTTCACTATCTGCAGAAGGAGGAGCCGCGCTGTCTAGATTTCGTTTCTTTGCTTTTTTGTCTGCTTTTTTATCTTGCTTTGCGTCTTTGGGTTTTGGTGGCATTTTTTTTCCTATTAATTGTTTCGTTTCAAAAAGATTATGTCAAACTTTTTCAATTTAACATTTTATTGAACTCTTTACGAAAAATTTTTCACAGAGTTTATTTAAAATTTGAATATCTTTTCACCAACAAAGTGTTTTTTGCGTCTTTTTAGCAACAATTAAGTTATCCAACTTGCACACTTCCCCTGCCATCTCTGAACACTAGAGAGTCAGACACTCGCTGTGAGATTTTTTTGGCTCCCCCTATTTTTGATAATATTCTTTATATATTCAAGAACGACCCCATTTGACAACTGCATATTTGCCTACAACGTCAGACACAAACCACATATTTCTGAAAGATTCAAGTATGACATTTCAAAATCAAGCTCATATAAATCACATAAACAGTCTGTAACTTTTTGTATAAGATTTTCGTTCTCTTTTTCAATCAAAGAATGAATGTTATTAATTGCGACTATTGTCTCAAATGACTCATGACCATCCCCCAAAACCCCATCTATTAAACTGACATCCCCCTCTATACAATGGGTGTTATTTGCTTTTTTAATAGTAGGAAAAAACAATTGAACGATATCAAGGTGTTTATAAAGGGCGGCCCAAAAAAATCCTGTATGACCATCACCATCTATATGCCTCCTATCCGCTCCCATTTCCAGTAATTGCGCAACTATTTCAGTATGCCCCTTAGCTGATGCTACAGTTAAAGGAGTTTGTTTCTGATTGTTTTCAGCATTTACATCTGCAGAAAATCTAATTAATAAACTGGCCATCTCTGTATATCCCTTTGAGGAGACTCTAATTAGCAGGGTATTACCATTGTAATCCCGAACTTCCGAATCCATTCCCAACTGTAATAAAAACTCTGCTGTGTCTAGAGCATTATTTTTTACAGCTACCCTTAGAGGCGACAATATATTATTGTTTTTATTGTCAATAGTAGCTCCTCCATCTATCAATAAACGCATCATTCCTACATTATTCCAACAAGCTGCTATACAAAGGGGAGTAACTCCCCCCATAGACCTTGTGTGGACGTCTACTCCTATAGCCAATAACTTCTGTACTTTTTGTGCGTTGTCTTTAGTTATGTAATTTAACAGCAGTAGCTCCTTATACCTGCGTGTATCTTGAACATTGGCATACCATAATCCAACATCAAAATTTTTACGAGAAAACTTACTAATAAGGGATGAAAATTCCCTAACGTCTCTATTGAAGACAGTATCGGTGACGTTTTTAAAAAAGAAGATGAAACTTTGTATTTGTTCCTGCTGCCGAGCCATGATTCCCGAATCAGAAAAATTCTGTAGATGGTCTATATTGACTTTAAATGTTTTAATTTCAGAGCCAACATTTAAAGCAAACATATTGTTGTTGGGATTTTTTACAATATGTCTGATAAATCTTATGTAGGGATTCGTATTAAGAGGTGCAAAGCTCTTTAGGAAGGCTTCGTCGTTAACCGGCCGAAAAACAGGATGGTTTGTGGTTGCAGTAATTACTAAAGTAGAACCTACTGAAAGACTTCTCATGCTTCTTTCTAGAGAATTTTCAGAAAAACTATTATAACCTCCAGATATTTCAAAATTACCACTACTATAACCGAGCCATTTAAAATAAAATGGTAATTTAATCAGATTATCAATCGCTTCAAATACATTATTCGAAATATTCCTGTAGATGGTTATAGAACTATTTTTATCTCCATAAGAATGGATATAAATATTATTTGTCTGTATTTCAAAATCACGTACAGACAAATGTTTTTCATCATCCCACACATCAAAGGGAAGGCCTTCTTTTATTTTATCTTTTATTTTTGTATTGGGCCCTAAGAACATAAAACCCCTCAATGGTGGATGCCCTCTCCATAAATTTATGATGTGTGGATATATATCGTTATAATAACAATCGATTGTTAACAAACTCAACCAAATTTTTAATTGGTATGTTCTGGTAGGAATAATAGGAATAGTGGATAAACTTAACATATTACTTTTTCACAAGTTTAAATATGGCCATAAATATTAGTTATGGCCATATTTGGGTTTTGACTTAGAAAGGACGCTATTAGAAAGCACCAAACTAGAAATCTTCTACAACATCTAAAATATCACCAATAGTTTGTTCCTCTTTTGGTATATTATTTGCAACATCAGTATCAATTTCTTGACCAACTGCCCATCCTATTCCCCAACCTATTGCAACTCCTATTGGCCCACCAAGCGAGCTTCCAATCGTCGCTCCAACAATTGCAAAAGGGTCGCCGGGACCTATTGAGAGAATTACCCCACTTCCTGGAACTGCTGCATTTGCACTAGTTTTTATAAACATAGTATACCTCATAATTAAGTTAGTTAAAAAAATGCCTACCTCTATAAAAACGAGAAAGACAATGAGATTTTATAAATACTCCTCAATGGAAAATACCGTATGTATTACGGTATTTTAAATTTATATTATTGATAACAATTGGAAAGTACTCCTATTCAATATAAATTGAGACTTAGGATGTTGCCATACAAAGCAACTACGAGGTGTGATAATGAGTAACATGCTGGACACCACTAATAAATCTGCCTTTCACTACTCTGAAAGAGTATCCGATAAAATCATTGATATTTGCACCCCTCTAAAAAGATACTTAGGAATAAAGTGTTTTGGTTATTTAAAAATCTTTAAAGACGCCTCATATCTTTCATTGCATAATGGGTTTAATGGCTATAGCAAAGAATATTTTGAACACATTACAACGCAAGGAAATTTTACACAAATTGCAAAAACATTCTTTCAATCCAATGATTTTTATCATATATGGCCCAATAAAGTCACAAATGATCCCATTCTTTCCTTGCTTCACAAGAACAATATTTGGCATGGATTTACTATGTATCATAAAACGAAAGAGTTTGTAGAAACATTTAATTTTACCTTTGACACAAATTCTGACGATCAAACTCACTTTTTCCTGAACAATATGGAAGTATTAAAAAAATTTTCTGAATACTTCAAACTAACTGCTCGGGGAATAATTAATTGTTCCGATAAAAGCAAGTTGGCTATCTATAAAGATGGGGTCGATAGATGCTTTTTTCTCCCAGAGGGAGGAAGAGGAACACAAACTCACAAAGAGAAATTTGTGAGGTCTTTTTTAAAAGAGGGACAAAGCTTCGGTTTTTATAATCAAATTAATTTCTCAAGAAGAGAAACAGAATGTTTGGAGTTATTATCAAAAGGAAGAACGGCAAAAGAAATTGGGTGTAGCCTAAATCTTTCCCATCGTACAGTAGAAAGCTATTTTGAAAACGCAAAAAACAAAGTTGGATGTAATTATAAATCTCAATTACTTGATGCCTTTTCTAGTAACAAAATTAATTCGTAGGTATGAGCAAAACAGAAAGTCCCAGCAACCCAAAGTCGCAACTTTAATTCATCGGTATTTTCTGATGCTCAGACGAAGAGACCTTTGCCCCAGTATTTTCATTTAGGGTTTTTACCAGCGTATTCTTGCTGTCACTGATCAGAAAGGCCTGCTCTTTGGCTCTGGACAGGGTGACGTAGAAAGATCTTTGGTCGGTTAGCTGTTTATGGTCTGATTCCATGACGCCTATTACGTTTTTAGAGGTTCGGCCCTGGGAGGCATGTACAGTTGAGGCGTAGCCATAGTCTATGTGTTTAAAAACCCGATCTGTCTTTTTGAAACTTACCGTTTCTCCGTTTTCTAGCGTGAGTTTGATGTTTTTCTGAGTAATGCCCAGCACAATGGCTGTTTCTGAGTTCTTGATGTTGGGATGCGCTGCGCTGTTTCTTGTCCAGCGGATTCGTTCCCCTTGCTGTATTGTAATTGAGCTAGAGGTAAACACTTCAACATGTCTATTTCCGGACTTGCTGGGATCCCAATGCGCTAGTTTGTTACTGTCGTTTTTGATCCCAACTTTGTTATATTTGTTTGCTTGATCGATGGCGTAGTATTTGCCTCTATCTAGTCCCAACGACTTGTATTTCTTATGGAACAGCACTTGATCCCCTTTCTGGTAATTATCGGCTCTGGATTTTTCGGCAGAGGTAAGATTCTTGTTGTTTAGAACAGATATTTGCTCCGATGGCCCAGAAAGCAGCCCTTCTTGCTTTAAAGCCTCTCGTATGTGTTCGTTTACTTTTCTTCTAATTTCATGGCTTGGGACTGTAATTAAAGTATTAGCTCGGTCGTCTTTATTTAGGCCCAGCCATTTGTTTGCTGCTGCTTGTGCGAGCATGCCTTTTTTGGACGTAATGAAGTTATTTCCTATCTTTTCAACTGCCTCTTCAATGCACGGAGTATTTTTTTTATCAACTGCGTTTATGCAGTCATAAACTGCGTCTCTCAAAACCGAATTGGTTTGGCGTTTTATCTCCTCCATTATGGCCGTTTTCATTCCGGCTTTTTGTAATTGGGCAAAGGGTTTGCCGGCCTCAATAGCGCCCAATTGCTTTTTGTCTCCAACAAGTACCAGTCTAATATTTAGCTCGTTAGCTACTTTTAAAAGCCCATGCATTTGCGTGGTAGAGGCCATGGACGCTTCATCCAAAATAACTAACTTGTTCTTAAAGTCTGATTCCATCTGCTCTCTGCCGGCTAGTGTTCCCCTGCCCTCAATTACGCCCCTATACTTAAAAAGAAATTTATGTAACGTCTTAGATTCAATCTTGGCCTCTTTTTGCAAAGTTGAGGCTGCGCTACTGCTTGGAGCTAGCCCAATGCATTTATAGTTTTTCTTTTCACCGAGCTCCCGAGCAACGTTCAACATGAAGGTTTTACCCGTTCCAGCATACCCCTGAACCCCAACTGTTCTGTCCTTGGTATTTAAAATCAAAGAGACCGCCTCTTTTTGGCCTTTATTTAAAGGGCTGTCTTTTAGGTTTTCCTTTAAAGCGCTTTTGGTATAAATGCTCGGCTTTGCCTCCATACCATTTTTCATCATCTCAACGGTTTCTTTCTCCTTGGCCAAAGCCTCTTTGGTCGTAAATGTGCCTTCTAACTCTTTGGATTTATTAAAAAGCAAAGTTCGGTCCCTAGCAAATTTCCTTACAGCCTCTGCAACTTGCTCTATTTTTAAGTCACCGATTGCGCAATCCAGTGCGGTTCTATAAAGATCTCTTTTATGGAACACAGCAGATCTCTCACTTAAATGGCTTATGGCATAAAGAACTGCTTTTTCTTCCAAAGACATGCCGCTTTCCTTGGTAACGACATCTATGCCCTCTGGACCTTTGTTTGCATCAAACTCAAACTTTCGACAAAACTCTCTAAACTTATCCTGAATATAGCTCATTATGCCAGGGCTTTTTTGCTGTACCGCTTCCATTTTTTGCGGAGCTTTATCTACATCAAAGCCTATAACCCTACTTTCTTCTCGCCACTTTGCTTGCAGATCTACTTTGCTAGTGGCTTGCTTTTTTTCTCTTGTCATTAAGACCGCATTCTCGGCCGTTTTAGCATTCACATAATCGTAGTTTTTCAAAGCTTCTTCCTTAGCCGCGCTTCTTTTACTAAAGTTCTTAAGCACAGCGTCTGAAATCCCATCTATTTCAAACATTCCTTTTGTAGTTCTTTTAATTTCGTAGCCCAGCTCTTTTAAACTGCAAGCAAGCTCTGATCTGTAGATTTGTCCTAATAGCAGCTTGTTATCAAAGATCTCTTTGAATTCCCCTGATCTCCAAACACCATCGTGTCTTTTAACTACGTTCGCTAACACACAATGCGTATGTAACTGAGGATCAAGAGCTCTTGACGTGTTGTGCCTGAACATCGAGACAATTATATTGTCTACTTTTTCCTTAAAAAGAACCCCATTTACTTGTTTTCTTGTGTTTACCAAATTGGCCTCTACATACCTCAAAGCCTTCATCACAGCCTGTTTATGCGCCCCTGCTATACGAGAATCCCCTTTTATCTCACTTAAAATCGACACACTTTTCGGCGCAGAAAAAGTCAGATCTAAACCGCAGGCATGCTCTATTTGCCCATCAACTTGCCTTCCCAGCTGCGTTCCTTGTGGCAACTGACCCTCTAAGATTCTAAGAAAATCCGCCTTTTCTACTTGGCCAAGAAGTCCAAGATCGTCCGCCCCATATCCAAACCAACGGCTATACTCCTTATGCTCAGGGTCGTCTTTAGCATAATAATCGTCTTTCTCAAAGTAATGACCAGCCTTAGCCGAACTTGATATGTTTGTTATTGAAAGCATGGCTCTTATTCCATGGCATGTTCTTTAAGAAAGCTTTTGGCTCTTTCACTAGCTTCCCCTATTTCTTCTTCAGACAACTGCTTTTTTGCCATCTTTCCCAACAAGTAATATCCAAGCACAACAAACGTTGTCATGTCTTTTTTATATAGAGAGGGCTTGTCCAAATGCTGCTCTTCTAATAGTTTTATTCGTACATATTCGCTTACTGACAAGCCACTTTCCTGAGAAAGAGCCGTAAGATGTTTTTTCTCTTTCTCTGTTACTCTTATTTCTAGTTTCTGATATTTCATATTTACCTCGTTATTAAAGTTTAAATTTTTCGGTAGTTACCAATTCAGCTTCTTTATCTTCTTTTGGCTCCGAAGTCGCCGCTTCTTTTTTCACAATTTCATAGTTCTCTGTGTTTGGTTTGTTTGACTTCTCTTTCTCTCCTTCATTCTTGCCTCCCTTAACCGCAAGAGACCCCACCCTCATATCCTCAATCAAATCATCATTTTCTATAAAGGCCTTGGATTTTATATCCCTGTCTTTCCATTCGATGTTAGTCTTCATAAAGGGATAGTTGGGTAACTGTAAATACAGCTCTAAGTCTTTTAGATTCTGTATTTCAGATGGCATCACAAGAGGCTTCGTTACATTATGTCTGCTGACGTTAACCCCATCTCTCATCTGATGCGCGCCATAAGACAACCCCTCTTTTACTTGTTCCAGTTCCTGATCCCCAATGTTTTTTGAAAGCCAGCTTGCTGTATGTGGATCCGGAGTTCTAAATACGCATCTTGTATTACAAAGCGTGCTTATTGTTCTTGATTGCTTTGGTCCATATATTTCTTCAAGCTGGCCAATATCCTGCATCCCCAGTACAAAACAACAGCCATATTCCCTGGTCTTTGACATTGTATCCTGAAGAGACGGAATCCCTTGCAAAGAGCCTATCTCGTCTAAAATAATCCATGTTTTTTGCCCAGTATTTCTCTCTGTTGCAAGCAGACCATTAAACACTATTTCCCACCATACCGTCTGCAATGGCACTATTTCTGACAACGCCTCTTGATTGGAAGTAATAAACAAGAACGAGTCTGAGGCTTCTCTACACCATTCCTTAATTGAAAAACTTTCTGACTTCTTCGAGTTCATTAGCTTTAAATTATTCAAATAAGAACTCATGGTAAACAAAACCCCTCCAGTTGTTTCGGGGGCCTTTGTGTCTACAATAGATTGAGCATATGTTCCCCTTAAAAGCTTTATTACTTCACGGCTGTCTTGGCGCATTATCAGATCGGCTATTCCTCTGTTTGTAATATTCTCATCTAATAGCTTTTCTATAACTCCACTGAAAGCTATTCTTCCGGCTTCGTTCCAAATGCCCGAATTTCCCTTGCCTTCAGGTATAAACGCTTTTGCTATTGATTTGATATGGCCTACGTGTCTTATTTCTTTTAGTAGATTCCATTTCTCAGATCTTTTATCAAAGGGATTCAGAATATAATCCCTGTCTTTTTTATAGAACCATTCTAAATAACATCCCTTTGTATCGTAAATAATGGCCCGATCTCCCCTCTTTCTAATTTGATCAACTATGTCGCTTATAAGAGCCGTCTTGCCAGTTCCGGTAGTTCCAACCACCAAAGTATGTTGGGTTTCTGCTCTTGCCGGGTAAGGAATATTTGCGATCGTGTATGCCTCGTAGCTATGCTTACGGTTATAATTTCGGATTTCCCATCTTATGCTGCCGAAATCTTGGGGCTTTGCTCCCCTTTGAAACGTATCTTCTTTCTTTTTAATCCCTCTATATACGAAATAGGCAGCTACTAAAATTCCTGTTCCCAAAGATAAAATCCCCGCAAATACCGCAGATTCTCTTATCCTTTGCTCAAGCTCCGCTCTTCGTTCTCCAAAAAATACCAACGTCAATATAGTATTGGCCTGCAAACTTCGTCTCTGCCCCCCATATACCGTAGAGACTCTACTCCCTTTAAGCCCCACGCCATCCAGCATACTCGCCAAATAATAATCCGTGGTCGCAAGCCATAACTCTCTGTTTGTTTCTTTGTATAACTTTGCGCTAAAAAAAACCATCCCACTAAAAAACATCCAAAGTATTAGAATGTACAGCACCTGCTTGAACATGCGCACTGCATGCAATGATAATTGCCCTCCTCTGATTATGTTTGATAAAACCATCATTTATTCATCTGTTTTTTGATCTTCCCCTGGCAAGCCAGTCGTTTTTAACGCACTCATATACTCTGCAATATCATGCGCATTGGGATTGCCTGTATAAGATTGCGATTTAACATCTCCAGACTGCATTTCTTGTTGTGCTTTTATACCCGCAAGATTTTGCTGCTTTTTAAGGTGGGCTTGGAATTCTGCCGTTTGGACAAAGCTATTTAATTGATTGAATGCAGAAGAAGGATCTTCAGGCCCACCTCTTAGTAAGGTTGGGATGCCTTGTGACTCTGTATGGATGATAAACAAATGCTGGTATCTCCCCATCGTGTAGTCGACATTTCTTACTCTGATTTCTATTTTTGCTTGTATCATAATTTACCTTTATTGAATTAAAGAAGATCTGGATGCCTCCCTACCCCAAACCTGATGATTTGATTGTTTTTATCGGCGTAAACCTCAATTGTAAATCTTACATGTAAATCAAAAGACACTTCCCAATGGCTATATTCACAGAACCACTCTTCTTTTGTGTTTTTAGGAACGGTATAATGAAACGGCTTGCCGATTTCTGTGCACTTAGCCCCAGCTCTTTTTAATAAAATCACAGCATCATCAGGATTACTGCCTATAGGAAATTTCTTATTCAGATATTCTATTAATTTCTCACCCTTCTTGAAATTCTCAAATCTAAAATATGATCTTGTGTAGATATTATATGCTACCAACATAATTAAGATTATTCCTATGCACATCGTATATAAGGGTAATCGTCTATCTCTTTTTCCCATGTCACCTCCTTTTTTTAACTGTTTTATCTGACAATTCTTCCTCTAATTCTTCTATCGTAGGAAGGTCCGTTTTGAGATTTCTGGGAATCGATTCAATAATCTTATATTCGCTTAATCCTATTGGCTTATTTATATCCTTTAGTGCATATTCTCCCATTACCTTACCTCCCTTATCTTTACACAAGATCATGCCTATTGTGGGATTATCGGTTTCATGCCTTAACATGTCATCTACAGCAGAAAGATAGAAATTTAGTTTTCCAGCATATTCTGGCTTGAATTTACCAGCTTTGAGCTCAATCACCACATAACAACGCAATTTCAAGTGATAAAACAATAGGTCAACATAATAATCCTCTCCCGCAACGTCCAGGTGGTATTGATTCCCTACAAAAGCAAAGCCCCTTCCCAGTTCCAACAAAAATTTTTGGATGTGCTTTGTAAGTTCTTTTTCTACCTCTCTTTCATGAGCTTCTTTTCCCACAGAAAGAAAATCAAAAACATAGGGATCCTTCAACGTTTGATCCGCCAAATCTGATTGATCCTTAGGTAAGGTTAGCTTAAAATTAGAAACCTTCTCCCTCCCCTGCCTTTCATAAAGTTTTGACTCTATTTGATGCGCCAAAATATTTCGTGACCATCCGTTTAAAATCGTTTGATTTGCATACCATAGATAGGTCTTTTTCTCAGAGGAAAGCTTGTCCATTAAAATCAAATTATGAGTCCATGGAATTTGTGCAGCAGCCTGCTGCACAAATTCCATGTCATCAAATAAATAGGCAAATTTCCTCATATATTTTAAGTTCCTGACGGAAAATCCCTTCATATCTTCAAATGAACGAGATAAATCTTCAGATAACATGTCTATTACCTTGCCGCCCCATCCCTTCTCCTCTTGCTCCCCTATTATTCTTTTTCCTATTTCCCAATAAAGTATTATAAGTTGTGAATTTACGCTTACGGAAGCCCTTATCCGAGCTGTCTTTATTCTGCTTTTTAGATCGTTTAAAATCTCTAAATAGCCTTTGCTGTTTTTTGAAATTACTTCTCGTTTTTCCATGTTGATTTTCTTGGCCCTTCCTAGGGCCACGTTTGTTTCTTTTGGCTTCATAGCCCTACCTCAATTGTTGAATTGACACTATCATACAACTCCTTTGTCTTATGTTTAGCAATCCCTTCGCTCGTCTTTAATTTTATGCTATACTTTATATTAGGATTAACGGGACTAGACATGAGCGAAGGAAGCAAAACATTTTGGACACAAACTAGAAAACGCATAGCTGTTTCAGCTATCTTGCCTGTTGTTGTAATTGCAGCCCTCTTTGCCTTTACAAAACTTACTTCCGACCAGATCTTCTTTTCTGCATTAGGATGCTTGTATCTCGCCCTTCCCTTTTTGATCATGAAATTTGGAGAAAAGCTCCAATCCGATAAGATCACTGATAAAAACCAAGAAAAAACTCTGCGCTTGGGTAAAAAAATATTCAAAGAAACAGCTTTTGCTAAAATTGCCTCCAATTTGTTCGGTCTTATTATTTTGGGAATACTAGCAAGTTTTTTTGTCCCCGATATCGCTCCTATAGCTAAATTAAGAGGAACGTATCCTATTGCAAAACATGTCATAGACTTTGCAGCACTATTGCTTCCCTTCTGGGTATGCCATCTATATTGTTTGATTACTGACAACTCTTTAAGCATAATAAAATCCTTCGTAAAATTGAAATGGAGGAGCAACCATTTTTCCTTCAGACCCTCTGCTCTTGACGACATAACAGTAAAAAGATCTCCCTTTCCTAGGGGACTCAATTACCAAGGTAAGCCCGACGTGTATGGAAGCCCCTGGGTGGGTTATGACGACTAGACTTGTTTTTTCTTCTTGCTTATTCATTTTTCCAATCTTTATTTAGATTAGGATGGTCTCTCCCTATTCCAAGAGCCCTAAGGACCTTTTTTGTTTTGGTGTTTTCTTCTATATCAATCTTATTTTTAATAGTTTTTCCCCTACTTTCCGTTTTCATTCTTTGCTCTTGGATGCGAGTCTCTGCCATCTTTAGCTGTTCGTTGTACTTTTGTTTTGCAACCGTATTACGCGTGTCATGCATTGCAAGGTGCTCCTCTTGAACTTCTTGCTTCATTTTTTGGGTGCCGTCTTCTACATTTGCCCGATCAAGTCTAGAGTTTATTTGCTCTACACTCACGCCACCTTTCCAATTCGACATTCTTTGATCTGGGATCTTGGATTTTTGGAACTCCAAATAATATCCTTCAAAGGCCTTTCCTCCAGACTCGATTATTCTTTGAGCCCCAGTTTCACCTATCCGGCCAAGAGAGTCTCTTTTATTCGCAATCCGGCCTAGCAGTTCATGATATTCATTCCTAGAACTCTGCAATCCCTTGGATTGTATGTTATCAAGAACTTCCTGAGTTTGCCTCGCTTCACTTTCATGCGTAGAGACGCTTTGTCTTTTTTGCTGCATTGTCTCGTGCGCAGTGTTTATACTATCTGCTAAAGTTTTTTCCTGGGTTTGTGAATCCGAATAATTTGTGTTTTTGGAGATTTTGGTAATTACATCTAGAGATTTGTCTGTTTCTGCTCGGGAAGTAGCAGACGTATTCTCAGACACGCTTTGATTGCTTAATTGAGCTGCTTTTGCGTCTGCTCCTATACTTCCTTTAATAATGCCCCCCTCTTTTCCGGCACTTGCGCCCAAAGCCACGCTTGCAGCTTGACTATAATCGTTGTTATATTGCTCTGCGATCGTCTGGGTCCTATTTATCACCTCTTGGGCGCGAGAGACCTCCGACACGCTCCCATGCATATCGTAATGCTCTCCTTTTGCTTGAGATTCAGCCACTCTTGCTACCCAGTCGACAGCGTGTGTTTGTCTGCTTTGTTCTGCTGTTGAAAACTCCTTGGCTTCGCTTGCCATAACTGAGTGAATGGACTGTATATTTTTAGACATGCTTTCTTGGTTAGCTTTCATGCTGTTTATTGAAACGTTTCCGGTAGATTTGGTAATTCCTGGACCTGCGTTATATACGGTATCGCCTGACGCGAATTCTGTTTGCATGGTTCCATCAGATAAAGTACGTCGCATGTATCCCGTAGCTATGTTTGCTGTCGAATCGTGTTTGTTGGCGTTTAGATTGTTAAATGATTTATCCCCTATGCTTATATGATCTAGGGTTCTATTGCCACTTGTTACTTCTTGTGTTGCCATTGCTATTCCGCTGGTAGAGGCTCCCAGCATCTGGCTTGCAACGTGAACGAACTGCCCTGCCCCGCCTTTTATTATCATGTAAGATAGGACCGGGATTAGCATTCCTAAGCTAGACGCGGCCATGGCATAGCTGTACTGAACAGAAGCAATGTTTGTTATGTTATCTATCGTAATTGAGTTTATTCCACCTGCCGATTTAGCAAAAACACTTACGATTAAATTTAGTACTGCAAATAACGGACACCACAACTCTATCCATATCATCATCCCAAAGTAGGTGCTAAGCACTCTAAATCCACCTGGGAAAAACGCCAAATATACAATGATTGGGAAGGTCGCATAAACTAAAGCCTGAAACAGCGCGTGCAGAATTGGAAGAAGCTGCTGAGCCATTTCTCCTGTGTATTTCCAAGCTGTGTTTTGATGCTGAATAGCCTTTATGGCTCCATAACTCGCTGGCTTATCTTTGAACGCATTTATTATAAGGATTTGCTTTAGTTGGTCGCTTGCGCTTGGTCCAGATAAAGAACCGTAGAACCCAAGACTTACTTCCATGGCTCTTAAGAATCCTTTGTTTAGATTTGAACCCGCTGATTTCCCGGCAACTCTGCTTAAAAAAGGAAACTTTAACCCTAGAAGGCTGGGCTCTTCGTTAAAGTAATTGGCAATTCTGGTTATCCCCTCTTTGCAGGGAACGAGCTCTCTTCCTGCATTATTGGGGTTTCTGTAATTAAATCGTCTTAACGTCGATGCGTTAGTAGTAATTAACTGTAGAATATCCTTCTCATGATAGAGAGTCTGAATGTCGTATTTCTTGCCTATCATTACATCGTACATCATGCAGTTGGTGATATAGCCTTCTATGTTTTCTCTAAAGATGGGGTTTTGGATTTTATAGTTTCTAAGGTCGCTCATAACCTGGGCTCCAAACATTGTGCCGTATTCGTGATAAGGCAGATAGTTTCTGTCGGCCAGAGTAAAGACCGTTTCAAAGGCTTTTGTTACGCTAAATCCTAGCCCACTGATAATCGAAGCTGGAACCGCAAGTCCTGGCGGCAGGTTGTCTACTTTGTACGCCTTATTTGTAACTACATCTCTAATATAGATGGTGGTTCTGCCCTTACCTCCAAAAACGGTTGTAGGCTGGATTAAAACGGCCGTTACCATTAAATATCCAAAAAACCATTTGGCGTATGGCACGAATTTGTCTTTGTTGGCAGAGGTTTTTGCCGCCGCCCATACCAGCCCAGCCATTGACATTATCTTGAATAATGCATCGCTAAACCCGCTTTTAAATAGCATGGCAATCGAGTTAAAGATGTAATATATCGCTTCTCCGCCACCATACGAATAAACTGTAAAAAGACTATCCATTATGTCCCCCTATAGTCCTATATTCAGCAAAGTTGTTTAAAACCATGGTTTCTATTTGCTGGGTTCGTTTTTTAACTGAAATCAATGTGTTCAGCCTTTCGTAAGACTTCACTCTGTCGCTTTCTAGCATTTTCTGTACATAGCGAACCTCTTCTTTGAACTTTAGTATTGTGCCGCCCTCTAGCTGCGTATGCTCGAGCTGGCCCAAGGCTCTATATACAAAATCAATGAGGGATTCTAAGTAATTAACTACGTAATCAAAAGCTACAGCTTCAGCATAGTCTTCAACTGTAAGCGTTACTCCGTGCCCCTTTAAGCTGGCATTTAAGGAAATCAATTTAATAATGGGCACTGAAGTTCTAGTCGCTAGCTCTATTTCTGAAGCAGTTAGAGTTTGGTTTTGACCTTGGTTTTCTTGAATGATTTTGTTGGCGATCGAATCCATAAGACCCTTTACTTTGACCAGCATCGATTGCTCTGGCTTAAAGGTCTTTTTCGTAATTCTGGGATTTAAGCACTTATCCTCTTCGTCGCATTTATAAACATCAAAGCTTCCGGCCGAAGTCCCGAAAATAAGCGCATCTAAAATCTTGGCTTCTTTTATAAGCGTGTTCTTGTTTTCAAAGAAAGGGCTAGCCCCTCCACCCTTCCTGGAGATTATCGTACCACTTAAACTCATGAGAAATTCTTTCTCTGCAATCTCTATTCCAGAAGATTGCTTCTTTAAAGCCTCCCATACCAAATTATATTCAGCCGGCAATACAACGTCTTTGGCGTTACTATTGGTATCCATCATCTTGCTTTCATTACTGCAATCATACCTAGCTGTAAAGAAATCTGGTTTGTCCTTGCCACCACCATTCATCTGTCTTGCCTGACACGCAAGCTGCTGAGAAGCTTGAGTTTTTGGAAACATCCCAGCTGCCAAACTCGCACCCATCTTGCAATCGTTGATGTTTTGGCCGTTTATAAACCGAGCCGTTGCCTCTAAATTTTCAAGCAAATCCGAAACCTGAGGAGAGATGCTCTTTATCGTCAGCATCACCGAGTAATTGAGGGCCTTGGTTCCTATATTCTTTAGCAACTTCTCCAGTTGCTCGCTGTTTATATATCCAAATCCACCCGTAAAAAGATCTATGCCAGAGCAGCCCATACCAAGAGACGGAGGGTCTACTGTCAAAAGCTGCAAATTGGACGAAGGCACTCTTGCATGAATACTCCCCCCAGACATATAGCCACCTAGTTGATCTTGCCAGATCTCTGGTCTATTGGTGTTCTCAAGTATGCCTAGCTTACCTAAGATATCGCTGCTATACGCAGTTTTAGTCAGGAGCAAAACCAATATGAACGCTAGCTTTTTCATAGTATCTCGTTAATCATAAAAACTGTACTTTGCTCCAATAAATCCAGATTTGTATATCCGTATGCAAGCGGTATCGCTATGCCAGCTTTTTCTGAATATGCAAAGATCGATGGGGTAACTCGTATGTTGAATTTGTCTACCAGCTCCTGATTTGTAATGGCTGGAAACTTCTTGAGGCTTTTTCCGTCTAACGTAATTGACGCGACCTTAAACCCATACTTCGTACTAAACTCTTCCAAGACGTCAGCAAAAGGTCCACAAAACTCACAGTCTCCCTTATAGAAAAACAATAGCCTAAATTCCTTCGCAAAATGAAAGAGCTTTTTGGTATCCGCTTTGGCTTTGGTATTTCTAGCAATATCTGAGCCTCTTTTGGAAATAGGCGCATCTTTAACCAAATCTATATCGGGATCTGAAAGCATCGCCGCTTGCCAGGTCTTACTAACTTTAGAAGCCTTCTTAAACATCTCGTTTTGTAACTTGATATAGCTGGTGGTGTTTGCAATTGACGGAGTCATTATCATGGCCGCCTTTGCTTGCTCGATTTCGCCTTGAAAATCCTGAAGTCTGGTCAAAGGATCTCGGTTATCTAATTCGTTCGTTTGCGATTCAAGGGATCTTTGTTCGAACCAAAACCAACCCCTTTTGTTGTCTTTATAGAAAGCCGAATAGCCCCATGCAGCTTGAGAAACAATCAAACATATCAATAGAAGCGCTTTGTTCATTCCCTATACCCCGGTTTAAACCGGGGTTTAAACCCCTTTTGAATATCCGGAACACTATCTGCGGCATCATTGCTGGCAATATTGCTGGCAATGTTCGCTATCTCTTCTGCCGTTTTTGCGTTCGTCTTAGCGTCTATTTGTGGAGACGGGATCTTTATGTTTGGAACGACTATTTCTCTATAAAACTCGCCAAAGTCTGTTTTGGACAAATCTACTTTCTCTAAAGCCTCAAGCGTAAGCCCCCCACAATTCGGACTCTGTGGCGTACCATTGCCAATGCCCAGCTGCCTCTTTGCTTCTTGGTTTATTATCTTTGCTAAAATCGAATCGTAACAACAAAAGGTGGTTTTCCTTGTGGTGCAGCCGAACGGCCTGATCTTTTTAGAACAAAACTTTCCCACTTCTACGCATTTCTTATGAAGTCTTTTTTTAACTAGGTTTTTTGCTTCTTCTCCGCATTCTGCTCCGAAACTCTCGCCCCATCCTTTTAAAGAACAGCAGTTTAAAAAGTTCAGTGGCTCTTTTTTGCAAGTCTCACCCTTTCCTTTAAACACATTCAACGTATTACCCTCAATACCCTTTTTGGCTTCAGACAAAGCGTTCAACATAGCAGCAGCTTCTGTTAGTTCTTGGTTTTCTTCTGTGGCAGCTTTCTTTATTGCACCACAGTTTCCATCTAAGCACATCGTGCTACACAGAAGAGTCTTTGCATTGTTTGTATTGATCAGCTCTTCTCTTTCCTCTTCATGCTCTTCTTCTTTCTCACACACAAAATCCTGCCTGTAGTTTAAACAAAGCTCGTCTTTGTTTTCTATGCATTCCTCTTTTGCAAATAAACAATCGTCTGCCGAGATCTTCGTGCAATCGTTCTTCGACTTCTTATCGCAGTTCAATTTATACTTGTATTGCCAGCAGTCTTTATAAACGTTCGTTCCTTCAAACTCTCTTGTCTCAGGACCTCCAACACAAACCAGTTCTTGCTCTTCGCAGTCTTCAGCAAAGGCTGTCATCGAAATCATCATCACCAATATTAATTTGAACATGTTTTTACCCAATCCTCTTTTACTTTCGAGCAGCATTGCTGCTTGGCCCTTAATTGCATATGAAATTCTCCACAGCCGCTAACGACTAACCTGATCCAAATATTGTTATCTCCCTCTTTCAAATGCTGTTTTAAATCTATGTCTAAACTTCTTTGCCAATTTTGATTTAATTCGCAACCACCATGAAGATCTTTACCATCTGTAGTTAGGCCCGTCTGAGTTTGTTCCACATCCCAACATCCAAAAAAATGACATTGTTTTACTGTTTCTTTTTTAGAAACCATCTCCAATCTATCTCCTCCATGCGGTCCCACAAACACTGTCTTGTCATTTATCTTGATCCATAAATAATCGTCAAAAGAAGCGTGAATAAGTTTAAACTCATCTATCAAATGCTTGTTCCTTACTTTAAATTCCACCTTTCGATCAAAAAACTGACAAGAGCCGCACCAATAATTATCTCCTCTTGTCCCCAAAAACAAATGCGGATGAACATATTCCCATTTAAGGTCCCCAGCTAAACTTTTTAAAACTATCCCATGCCCACTGCATTCTTTAGTTTCCTCACAATCCAGCTTTAAAGTCTTTTCGCACAAGATATTATCGGCAGGCTTTTCACAACTAACCTTTTCTTCAACCATTTCCGTCACTTTGGTTTTATACTTGCTCTTAGTGGGCCCATCTGACCTATCTTGGGCCTCTTTACAGTCTTCTGCCGTTAGGTTTTTTATCATTTCTAGCGGATTTGCATATATCTCCTCAGCCTTTTTAAATAAAGTCAGGTTTTCATAATTCGGCAAAGTATTTCGTTCCATAGCGCAAGTCGTGGGTTCTTCGTTCTTAATCGATTCTTGTAATTTCTGATTGGCCTTAGCCTTCAATCCCGCATCATCTATGGAAAATTCTTCTCCAGCCTTTGCGTCAATGCCCTTTTCGTATTTGGGGATATAATCTTTTCCCAGTCTTTCTGTCTTAACATCTACGTTCTCAGCGCTTGTAAAAATCTGATTAGATCGATCAATGCCACTTCTAACTACGTTTTCTAATTCTGATCCATAACTTAGATCACCCAACAAAGCCGCCAACAAACAAAATAATCTCTTCATGCCCCCTGCCCTAATAATTTAGCCGCCGATTCTTTTAAATCTCCTTGATCTGCCATTTTCTCTAGCGCATATCTCAGACTCACGTTTCCCTCTACTTTGTCGAAGCGTTTATCCACCCCACCAGTGGGCGACCCACCAGTGGGGGCCCCACTGGTGGTGGCCTCGAGCACAAACGTTGGAGCTCTTTCGATCCCATATTCTCTAAATAAAGTCGGATCTATCGCTATTCCCTCTAAGTCCTCTTTTAAAAGCCCTTGAAAATACTCTATTGTTTTCATCATGCTGTTGTCTTTTAAGCCTCTCAACAACACTGTGCCGTTATATTTCTTGGCCTCTTTTATTAAGCTCTTTAGGTTTTGATCTGTCATTTTTGTAGTTACAAAAACGTAGAGATTGGCGTCCGCTATCACCTGCGATTTGCACGGAGTTACAGCTTTCGCTTGAATCTTCTTGCTCTTCTCGTGCAGATCTTCTACCCACGCCCTTGTGCTCGGATTTAGTTCCTTGGGGAATTCTTTTATATCCATAGCGTTCGCAACGCATATTTGTGCGACACACATGTGTGCAAACACACTAAACGTAACAACTCGTAAAATTACAGCAGACAACAATTTGTTTTCCTCCATAACATATATACAAAATCTTCTCCCGTTCCCGGAAACTCTCGACCACTTGACCAAAATACATCTGACATTCCAGGCGTATTACAAGCGTAAGGGCCTTTGGTGTTTGCAACTGGATATGTCATTTGCAATCTGTATTGGCTCTTAGGTATTCTCCATGCGTACGAGCTTTTACACAGCTCTCCGTTTGGAGCAGATGAATCGGTCGCCGTTTTTCTGGCCAGTCCTAATCTATGTAATTTCGCTACTTGCCTTAAAGCCAGCAAACTACTGGTCGCTACTCCGCCCACGTGCCCTTCTACACTGCCGCTAAACGGATACATACTGCCCTGACAACCGCTACACCAAAATAAACTATCTATTGGCATCTTGGTTACGCTAGTCTTTATGCATTCCACGCTACATGCAGCTTTAGCTGCAGGATTGGACAGCAAAAACGTCTCTGGATGAGTTAAGTTCGCAATCTTATCGTTTAAATGAGACGGATCTACTTCGCTTATATACGCTAGATCATAACTGCTAACATCCATACATCCCAAATCCGCTATCAAATTCAGAATAGATATCAGCGGATACACGTAATAATGAATGTGATAATAGCTTTTGCTTCTTTTGTCGCTTTCTGTGCGAACCTTTCTAAAGCCACCTTGGTTTTTGCTGTTTGCTACCTTTGTTCCCCCTAAACTCACCAAACAAAACGGAGTTCTGGTTACCTCAACAACTCTAATTGGCTCCCAAAAGCCAGTAGCAATTCCAGGCACCATAGGCACATTTCCCCTGTTACAAAAGCAAACTGGAAGTGTTGGGTTTTTCGTGTCTTTAAACCGACTGCTTTTCATTAGCTGTATGCCTCCAATGCTAATTGGAAAGACGCAGCCCCAGCAAATATCCGAGATAGGATTTAAAAACCTCCCAACGCATGAAGCGCTTGCTCCGTTTGCAAAAATCATTGCAATGAGAACAATTCTTATGTATGAATTGTATATAACCCTAAAAAGAGGTATACTGTTATGCATGAATCTTACATGAGCGAAACACCGATGAGCTTTGATACACACAAATCTATAAAATTTCTGATTAAAAAAGGAATCAAAGAATCTCAAGCAGAATCTATCGTTGAAGTTGTTAATCAAAGCAGGGATCACGATTTCTCCAGACTTGCCACTAAAGAGCAATTGAAAGGCGTTGAAAAAGAACTTAGAGGAGAAATTAGATCTGTTAGAGAAGAAGTCAAACTTGTCGAAGAAAGACTTAGAGGAGAAATCACAGCCGTTAGAGGAGAAATCACAGCCGTTAGAGGAGAAATAATCTCTGCTAAATTTGATATTCTCAAGTGGATGATTCCTCTTCTTATAACCATCCTTTTGAGCATTATAGGTGTGTTTTTTAAGCATTAGCCTCTTCCAAATAAATCTCTTCTATTGTTAGTGTTTTTTGTTCTGGAGCCTGAGATATCACTGAGGGAACCTCTTTGATACCAAATCTATGGCTTAACGCTCCCCATTGATCGAAATAATAGAAGCGCTCTTCGCCGTTTATTTCCTTGAGACCTGGCTCTCCATTTACAAAAATAATCGTGTTTGGATGCCTGTAACCGTTTGCGAAATCTAATTGAGCTTGGTCGTCTCCATCTATAAATAGCATTGATTCGTCAAAGGCCTGGTAATCTAGGGGATTAATCTTAGTGCCCTTAACGTATAGAACCTTGTTTTCTGGACCAACGATGTCTTCTTCTAATTCAATGGTTGGATCAAAGCTCCGAACACTGTTCTTGGTTGCTTTAGTTATCCCCGCAACTTTATTTGGTCTTTTAATTTGACGCTTAACCCTCTCTCGATGGTTATCCTGGACGGTTTCTAAAACCCCGCTTTCTTGATGGGCTTTTAGCTTGCTCTCGATTACAGACAGCATATCTGGCTCTTCTATCTCAAAGCTATGGCCATATTTACCTAAGTCTTTTGCGCAGGCAAAGTTACAAGCAACCATCAAAATCAAAATCAATCCCTTACGAACCATTTGTCCTCTTAATAAAATGTTCTGTTACGTCTTTAGCCCCAGCTATGGGCTTTGGAGAACTAAAAATAATTACGTTATTTTTCTTGGCATAAGTTTGTAGCTCTTCTTCGAATTTCTTCTTATGCTCAGATATTTGTCTAGCGGCTTCTTCTTCGGACATCTTCTTTTCTGCAATAACAGAAGCTACTTTGGTTATGACCTTATCTACGTCTAGATATACATGCTCTTTTATGGTTGGCTTTAACGAACTAAACGCTATTGCGAAAAAAATAGTAGTGATTGCTATCCCTCCCAGAAAATATAAAGTTTCTTTTTTATCCATACATTACCATCTCTATTGCTTCTGTTGTTGTTTTACCCGCTTTTAGCAACTCTTGAACCGCACTAAACACCTCTGGTTTTGACGAATAAAGAACCTGGCTGAACTCGTCCAGCATCAGTCTGCTCACAAAGTATTCCTTGTCCGATTGGCAAATTAAACTCTCTGAATATTGCTTGTTCGGAGCTTGTAAATTCTTTAACAGTTCTATTTGTCCAGGACCCAGACCAAGTCTCTTGGCCGTTTCTGCAGAATCGCTTTTTTGCTTTAGTAAAACTCGCCATGAGCTGTTTTCTATTACGCTAAATCTGGCTTTGTCGTCTTCAGAACTAGAATCCTCCCCAGAGCCGTAGAAGTCTGTTAGAGACTGAGTGCCGAGCACAAGCGCTCCGTTATATTTTCGAACAGTTCTTGCCATCGAAGCCAGCATCTGAGGAAAATGCTTTAGTGCATACCAAGCTTCGTCAAATAAAATCACAAACCTTTGCTTCCGATCGCTTAAGTATACTTGCTGCACGATCTGAAGACTCAGCATCTGCATAATGACTCCGCCTAAGTCGGGCCGCTCTCTTAACTCTTCAAACTCTAGAACCGTAAGATCGTTCTTAAACGTGATGTTATCGCGGCCATTAAAGAATTTTCCATAACTGCCTTTGCTGGTAAATTCAAACAACATTAAAGCCAGATCCTTTCCTCTCTCTCCTTCCCCGGCCAACACTTCTACCAGTTTGTCTATATCGGCTTTGTTTTTATACTTCTGCCAAACTTTAAACAGGCTTCTTGCCACAATAGCATCTTGAATATCTATAGTTCCCGCTTTGGGAGCCACCATCTTAGCTATCACAAACTTTAGAGTGCTAAGCGAATCTTGGACGATTTCGTCTGTTTCTTCGCTTGGTATATTGCTAAACGGATTTAGAGATATTTTGGAATTAGATCCAAAGAACACAAAGTCTCCTCCCAGAATTTTACAAGTTTTTTCAAAGCTTCTACCGATATCTATAACAAACACTCGAGAGCCCTTTGCAAGCTGAGACACCACGTACTCTTGTAAAAAAACACTCTTGCCGCTGCCAGATTCTCCAACTATGCAAACGTTATAGTTGGTTCCTTCAAACGAATCCCAACTAAACACTTGACCTCTTCTACCCACTAAAAGCATGCCTCCGTTTTTAGCGCCCTTCCATTCTGCGTGGATAGGCAAAAGAGACTTTGCTTCACTTGAAAGCGCGGTTCTTGTGGCGTTAAACTTTTTTAAAATACCCGCAGTTTCAATAGTAGGCATAAACGGACATGCGCTGAGTAGTATCGGCAGATGAAAGTATTTGGATTCTTTAAGGTAGAAATCGTTTTTCTTCCAAAGACTTACTAGCTTTTGGCCAACTTTAGTAATCTGATCCTTTTTGGCAGTTACCATGACAGACAGCCCCGTAGTTAGAAACTTCTCTTTTCTTTTTTTTAAAGAGGTCAAGATTTCGTGCCATTCGGCCCCCTCTTCTTTCAACGTATTACTTAGTTTGGCAAGCATTCCTTTTGCCTGTTCAACGACCCCCTCCCCTTTTATCTTCAAGCTTTCTTGAGCAGTATCCGAAATGTTGTTCGAAATAATATAATTAATCGCAAATCTAGCTGGGATCTGCATACTGTCTTGATCGCAATCTCCTAATAAGTTTGGAAACTGGGCTATAGAGAAGTTTTCAGGAAACGTATTTGCTTCGTAACATTTGGTCACAAAGTCTTCTCCGTGAAAAACCCCCTCTTCACCCATCGCTAGGCCAACGCTACTATCGCTTATCTGGTTCCCTATTAAATTTAATTTATTGTACCCTCCCTCAAAGTCGGGATAGTTTATTATCTCCTTTACCAATCTTATTAAACCGTCTCCGTCCAATTGGGCTGGCCTGAATCCATTGGAGGCAAGCTGAGAAAAAAGCTTTTCTTTGAATTCCAAAATGACGGCTTTGTTCCTCTGGAACTTCATAGAAAAGGAAAAAAACAACTCGTAATTCCGGATTTTAAAGCTATTACCTTCAACCTCATTATGTCCTTTATAAAAATCTATCCTATGATCTTCTAGTCTTTGATATACCTCACCTTCTTTTTTTCTGGCGAGTTTCCAGCTTGCCAAAGGCTCTGTTAAATCATCACTTGCAAGCAACAGCACCTGTAAACATCCGTTCAGTGGCAAGTAGTCGTCTAATAACAACGATATTTGTTTATATAAATCGGCCCCACAACCAACTATAGGATGACACTTAATAACAAATCCTATCGTGCTCTTACCAGAATAAAACAGCTCCGTTTTATCATCGTAATAACTGTACGGCAACAACTGAGATTTGGGCGTAGGATTGCCAATCCTATCCATAATGCCAGCAAAACCAAAACTAAATGTTTCTTTTAAATCCATCATTTCCTTATGTATACATTGTGAGCTTTGTGAGTTCCGTCTTTGTCGGTATATTCTCTAACCCAGACTTTGATTTCTTCGTCTGTGGACTGTGACGCCGGCCCTTTGGTCGAAACGCCGTCTAGACGGCGCCCATCTAGATGGCCATCCAGATGGGGCCCATCCAGATGGGCATCCAATTCATCGTCGTTTACAAGATCGTTCACAAGACTCACCGGTTCGCATCCGATACTCGGGCCAGGCGGGCAATCAAAGCTGCCCTTGTAGGTACTACAACCCACTAGTATCCCTGCTACCAGTAGCGGAGCTACCAATAACCACATTATGTTTTTCATGACATTTGCTGTATTAATTTTACATCTGTATCTTTAATTCTTTCGTCTCGCTTCTGAGAAATGGCTTTCTTAATCTCCGAGGTCCCGAAAAACACTCCCTCTGTGAAAATCACATCGACTTTTCGGCCGGCTCCTACTTGAACAATCGGCTGTAGGCTTTCTGCTCTATCAATGTAATATTTGGACAGTCTATCTAAGCTGCTAGACGCGCCTCCAGCAAAGCTTTCCTGAAGTCTTTCCTTGGTATCTGGTTTTTTTGAACTGCCAAACAGCGAAACTCCCTGCGCTGCCGTAGCAGGATTAAGGTTGTTCGCAAGGCCGCCCAGCACTCCGCTTAAAAAGCTATTGCCAAGTAATTTGCCCTCTGTCGAAACAACTGTTCCTCTTATCCCCTGCCTGCCATCTTCTCCAGCTACAAATCCAGCTATCGCCGTTTCTATGATCTCGCCAGTTAAAATCTCTGTACAAGATAGCTTTTCCAATCGGACCTTGGTTCTCTCACTGCTTAAATCCCCATATGCAGCCCCAATTATATGACAGTCTTTTAGATCGCTCTTAAACCTTCGGGGCAGCGTTCCATGATCCGTTATTCGAATCAATACAGGATCTGGATCTCCAGAAGACGTAAGAGAAGTTGAAGCGTCTACTCCACTTAAAAGCACAGCCTTTGCAAAGCTTCCAGCCGGAATATAATTGTCCGAAGTCTTAATTGGCTTATAGTTCTTTGAGTCTCTAGAGTTCTCTAGCCCCAATACGTATTGATTTATCGACTTGGCCTTTAGATCTTTTTTGGCGTCTACAGTTTCCTTGGATCCAGATCCGGACCTAGACTCTTTTAAACCCACTAGCTCTTTATATAGATCCTCAATATTGCCTTGCAGCCGATCTATCTTCTGATCGTACTTGCTCTTCTCAATTGTCGTCTTGGTCTCCGTAACATCTTTTTTTAAACTATCTAGCTCTTCATTCAGGCCCTTCTCCTGAGATTTCATCTTCTCTTGCATTGTCTGACGCCATAAATCGTCTGTAGAAATTACCTCTCTAGTCGTTTTTATTTTTACAGGCTGAACTTGCGCCTCCGGCTTCTTGGTTCTATTCGCCACCAGAATCAAAATAATCAACGCCACAAAACAAACGCCCAAAGCTATCATTAGCTTAGATTTAAACAGCTTCTTTTTATCAATCTTGTCCATCATACCTTTTCCACCATGATTACTTGGGTTCCTCGCTCGGCAATCGCTAACGTTCTCGGATAATAATTTATAAGAACATCGGCTTTGAGGGCATCACTGTCCCCCTCAATTACCCTTACTTTAAATTCTCGATTGCTGTACTCCCGGATTCCCACAACTTTCAAAAACAAACTTGGCAAATACTCTTCTTTCACTCTTTTCAACGAATAGTCTTGAACATTGCCGGTTATTACATCCCGGATGGCCTTAATCGCACGAGTTTCTTGATTGATAGGTTTTGTTCTTTTCTCTGATGTTGGCACCAGTGCTGGCACCAATGCCGGCACCAGTGCCGGTGCTGGCACCGACACTATCATTATGCTTGCTGGCTCTATGTCCTTCACTTCGCAACTAATATCTTGAATAAACCCCTTTTCTGTAATGATGGTTATTGGTAGACTCTTGTGTCCGGGCATCTGAACACTTGGTGTCTTGACACTTGGTTCCTGGGTGCCCGGCACCCCCGCTTTTGGACTTATAAATACGTGCCCCCTAGCGGCGTCTCCCTCTATAAAATAATCATCGTCATTGCCGATCACTTTCGAAATTCTGTCTTTCTTTATCATTATCCTGTTGGCGCCTTGACTGCTAATCGCTATTCTTATTCTGGCTTTGTCATTTGCCATATATTCTTTCAAATCCGCAAAAGCTGTCATACTGACCACAATCAAAGCTAAGTACAAGACCCCTTTCATTTCTTCTCCTCCAATAATTCAAATTTCTCCAGCAATAACCTGCCGTTTTTGTTCCTGTATCCGATCCTATAACTCACTTGCTGATCCTTTTTGCCTGTGTCTCCGAATCGACTGGTCAGCATTCCAGTCACCTCCCTTTCCATTGCAGAACTGACTGAAATAGCTGTCACACTAAAATGCGTAGCAAGACTATACTTCTTGTGCTTCTCAGCCTCTTCTTTGAAATACTTCTTTAAATCGTTGTAAGAACCAGGCGCTACATGCTTTAGCACCAGAGAAGATTTATATTCCACGTTGTCGGGAGTTAGATCCAAAAGAAGCCCCAAAAAGAAAGTCGTCATTTCCTCCATGTAACTTTCTGAAAACTCGGCTCCCGACAAACTCACTTCTTGATTCAATTGAGCGGGCACAATGATCGTTCTGTCAGTATGCCCATATAAACAAGCTGCCAATATAACGTTGGTTATCAATAAAGCCCCACCTATCACAATCAAAAGATTACGCTGTAAAAACAGTCTCTGACTATCCCGCTGTATGCTCAATGGATCCATATTTATAAATAAAACTTCGCGTATATATTAATCCCGCCCCTCAAGGCTAGAAAATCTCCCAAAACAAAATAAAGTCTCCTGGTAAAGCTCGAAACCTTTAAAAGGGCCTTTACGTGCCTAATAACAAACACAGATAAGAAGCAGCCTCCTCCAGCTATAACCATTGCGTTAAAGACAAAGCCCCCCAAAAGAAACGCCGCTGAAGCTCCTATCTCCAAGCCCGTGAAGCCGTAGAACTTCCGCTCCTCATCTATGTAGTTGTAAATCCTGAATTGGTTCATGGCTCTATGCCAAAAAAAGCTTTATGGCCGTGTGAAATATCACACAGGACATTATTCCAAATATCAAAGGAGTAGGCGTTCTCATAATCGCTGCAGCATATGCACTTACCGCTAAAATTATTCCATCTACAACTAACGCAACGTTTCCATTCAGCAGATCCTTTACGGTTGCTGCCAAATCATTCACCATCTCAATATCTACCGCCTTCCCCGGCGTCCCAGCCGCGAAAGCATGTGCCGCAAACCCGACAACCAATATTGCGAGCATGCTAAATATTATGTTCTTTGATATTATGTATTTCATTTTATTACCTGATTAGTTTTAATATTGACTTTATACCCCCCTGCCCTTTCTAACTCATACCTTCTCCTTTATTTTAATTTGCTCTATTGCCGAAAGCAGAGTTTCCCTTGTGTATGGTTTTCGTACATAACCACTGGCTCCCAGCTTCATACCTTTTTGTAACTCTTCAGAGCTTCCTCCGGTTTGCAAAATAACTGGAATGTTCTTTAAAGCAGAATTTCGCTTCACTGCAGACAAAAACTCAAGACCGGTCATTACTGGCATCGACATATCTAACAAAATTAAATTCACTAACCCATCACGAGCAAGCAAAAGATCCAAGCCCTCTCTCCCATTTGACGCAACAACCACCTCGCACGATAACTCAGAACGAAGCATCATCTGCGCCACTTGCTGACACTCAACATTGTCCTCGATTATTAGAATGGTTTTCTGTGTGCTTTTTGTCATTTTTCACTTAATTAACTTTTCTCAAGCCCCTAATAGGAATCATTTCTCGCAGATCTTGAACTAGACTTTTGTTTTGCTAAGTATTATTCTAATTACATGCATACGCACCTGTCAAGATTAAAATCTTATTTTTAAGAAAATATGCTGAAAAATAATATCGAGAGAAGAGTAGCTAACACAAAATTTGAATCTAATAAATCGCTTTTTGCACGAGAAGCCAATTTAAATAGAGACGAAATAGTGCGAATTTTATCTGGAAAAATAAAAAACCCTGGAATTTACACAATTTCAAAGATTGCCAAGGTATTAAACTGCTCCGTAGACGATCTTCTCGGGCATATTCCAACTAAGAAGGATTTCCTGCACTCAAATCAGGATGATTTTAACGAAAAATTATGCTTCGCCACACTAGAATACATATCGAATTATGTAAAATCTAACAAATTAGAAAACATCACGGCGGGCAAAGCCTTTCTAGCTCTGGACACTATTTATAATTTCTCATATGAAAAAGGGCTGGCCTTTCCAGAGGAAGCGTTCGCTGACTGGGTTTGTAAAAGCTCCTTAAAATAAATAACATTATCTTTGTCTGGCACAGGCTCAGAAGGAAAGATTATCTTTAATCTTTTATTTCCCTCCACAATTTTTATTTCTAACTTTTCTAAAAGCATTTTTATTTCACCCCATTTTAAAACGCCCTCTGGATATGTTCCTCTAAAATATCTCATTCTATCATTTATCTTATATTTACCATGGGCAACGTCTATGCCCTCCATTTTATTGCTATTATCACAACAGAATCTCACCTGAATTCTCCCCCCACCACTGCAGTAAAAAACATTCAAAATCAAACTATAAACGATTTTGTAAAAGAAACCTAAGGGCAACCCGGTATTTAAAGCCCCGCTATGCGCACCAATAATTGTTAGCTTCGTTTTTCGCTCAACTGAGATTTGCTGAAAATACGCGAGTATATTATCTTTTAAATCTTTAAAAACAACCCTTATAGTTTTATCTTCATTCAATAAAATATTTTTATATTTAGCATCTGCATCAAGGGACGCTTTAATCGCACGCAGAATCTTATTCTGAATATCTGAATCCTTAATCGCTTGCTCTATATCCTTCTCTGCCTTTAATTTACTTCTAATAAATTCCAATATTCCCAACTCTTTCTTCCTAAATGCAATATAAGCTATGAGTGCCACATAACCCATTAATGAGCACAAATACATTAAAGAAGAAAGGGAGGTCTCAACCCTGTGACCAAAAGACAAAAAGATCACCACCGCAAAAAAGCCCCCCGAAAGCAAAAAAGTTATAAAGATGTTCCAACTAAATAACCCAGCCAGCAACACCGTTGCTGCAACAAAATTTATCGTAAAAACGTTTGCGGTTTTTTGGCACAAAAAAACATAAGTGGGGAAAAACGAAAAACAGAACCATATGCTGAACAAAACAACTACCCCCCTGTGTTTTAATGACAATTTATCGACAAAAAACAAAAGAAAGCCTAAAAAACCTGCAATAAATTCAATAAAAGTTGAGCTGCCATTCCAAGTAAGGGGAGCATCTTTTAAGAGAACAGATAGTAAGAAGAATAATAAGATTATCCAACTCAGAGACGCCCCCTGAATGGAGTGTTTTTCAACAATTGCATCACATAACTTGCTTAAAGAAAAAAACGGAAGATTGGCTTCCCCTCGTCTAACAATAAAAAACGTAACAACATAGCCAAATGTAGAAGCAAAAGAACTGATTAGAAATATTTCATGCCCCAAATCGGGATACACGAAATGCAATATGGTAAATGCAGAAAAGCCCACAAAGAAGCTGACCCAAAACGGCTCTTGTCTTATTTCTTTTATAAACAACCCCCCAATAAAAGGAACCAAAACAATAACAAAATAATATTCCCAAACAAAAAGTATCGTTTCCAAAACTCCCGGAAAAAAACAAGCAATGAATAGGGCTATTATCCCCGAAAAAATTGCCGCCCCTTTCAACAGCTTTATTTTTTGTTCTTCGGTTATTTTTTTTGCAAAAACATCGTGGGTTAGAATAACGGCGCCCGTATTTATTAAAGAATCCGCCGTAGAAACTATAATAGCAACCAATGCTATTTTAAATAATACTATGGCCCACTCGGAGGCTACAAGGCCTTTAATTACAACAAACAGGGTGTCTTGAGGTTTTATGCCGGAAAATCTAGACAAAGCAATGTAAGCTAAACAACCTACAAAAATTAAATTCACCAAATTCACAAAAGCCAAAGCATACGTTGTTGCTTGATTTTTTTTGCAATCTCTGCCTATTAAAAACCTATGAAAACAATCCGGAGCTATATCGGGCAAAAGGTAAAAAACAGAAAGAGCCATAAAGGCGGTTAGGCTACCTTTATGAAAAAAGGCTCCCGCGTTGTCCGGTACAGAGCTTGTTATTTGTGTAATTCCTCCCGATATTTGAATAATATAACTTGCCACAATGGGGATTATAATAATGAAAATGAAAAATTGAAGTATGTCCGTTCTAATAACAGAAGAGACCCCCCCCATACTGGAATATAGGATAACAATGGATAACCCTATTACTGTGGCAATCAATGCGTTGTCAACAAACATGCTTTGCATCACCCAATAGAAAGTTTTTATCTGAGCGCCCAGCATTCCCAAACAAAAAAGAAACGCCGCAAGCCCCACAATCTTTCTTGCTCTTTCTCCGTACATTTGCCCCATAATTTCAGCAATAGACAGGCATCCATAATATTTGGATAGTTTGGGGACGATTACGAGCGCCATAACGCAATACCCGATGGGCATGGTGCACGAAGCTATAAAGAGCCACGGACCATTTTGGTAAAAAGCCGCCGCCTGTCCTACTAAACTCCCACCCCCAATGGTGGTCGCCACCATTGTGGCCATAAGAATGGGGGTGCTAACTGGCCCCTTCCCTAAAGCGTATTCTTTTATTGTCCCCGCCCCTCTTTTGTATAAAAAGCCGACTATTAAAAACAATAATAAAACACAAAACAATAGAATTTGAGACAATAGCGGGGTCATCTGAAATATTTCAAGTTTGTTAGTCTTAATGGGTTACAGGCCACCTTCTCACCAGAAATATTCTATAAGTATTCTGCTTCTATAAATCTATAGTAATAAGATGTGTCTAATTGGGCGCCTGTATCAAACGACAATTATCTTGACC
>Ga0307987_1000157_pt1 | contig 41930 bp, 41 predicted proteins | sample EllFjometagen181_FD_203157 | JGI IMG/M metagenome (GOLD analysis project Ga0307987, IMG submission 203157) | Marine microbial communities from Ellis Fjord, Antarctic Ocean - #181 | ecosystem: Environmental > Aquatic > Marine > Unclassified | place: Southern Ocean | collected 2014-10-08 | reverse complement strand
TACAAATATAGAAAAAAATTATGCAAAGAAAATGAATATCAAATAATAATAAAAACAACAATAAAAAATAAAATAAAAATAATAAATGAAATAAAAAATATACAGCAAGAAAATAAAATATTTATAATAAAAAATTTAATAATATGAAAATAAAATACATAGAAGAAATAATAATATTAATGAATAAACATAATCTAAAAAAAATAAAAATAAAAGATCAAAATTTGCTAATTGAAATAAATAAACATAAAAATAATAATATAACAAACACACATATAAAAAAAAATATAAACACAAATATAACAGTAATAAAATCACCACTAGTAGGAATTTTTTATATATCTCCAGCACCCAATAAACCAGATTTTGTCAAAAAAGGTGATAAAATAAAAAAAGGTGATATTGTTTGTATAATAGAAGTAATGAAAACACTGCATAAAATACGATCAGAATACTCAGGTATCATAACCAAAATTATAGCAAAAAATGAAACGCCTGTAGAATACAATGAAGACTTATTTTTAATAAACAATGTTTAAAAAAATACTTATAGCAAATAGAGGTGAAATTGCACTAAGAATAATAAGAACATGCAAAAAATTAAATATTAAAACAGTGGCAATATATTCTCAAATAGATAAAAATTCAATACATACATATTTAGCCGATGAAGCTATATGCATAGGCAATCACGAAACTAAAAATACATACCTAAATATAAAAAATATAATCAATGCAGCCATAATAACACAAGCTGATGCAATACACCCAGGATATGGGTTTTTATCAGAAAATGAAAAATTTGTTAAAGAAATAAATAAAAATAAATTAACATTTATAGGTCCAAATATAAAATTAATTAAACAATTTGGAAATAAAGTACATGCATTAAATATAGCAAAAAAATACAAATTAAATGTTCTTCCCACCAATATATGTTCTTTTAATCAAAATAAAAATATAGAATTAGCACAAAAAATTGGATACCCAATAATCATAAAAGCAGTTTTAGGTGGTGGAGGCAAAGGTATAAGAATTGTTAAAACTCAAGATGAACTCCAAAATAATATACTATTAGCAAGAAAAGAAGCATACATATCATATCAAAATACATCTATATATATGGAAAAATATATAAAAAATTCAAGACATATAGAATTTCAAATAATTGGTGATGGAAAAAAAATAATTATTTTAGGTGAAAGAGAATGTTCTATACAAGAAAAATATCAAAAAATTATAGAAGAAACACCAGTAAAAAATATAGATGAATACGAATTAAATAAAATAAAAAAACAATGCAAAATTTTTTGTGAACAAATAAATTATGATAATATTGGAACAATTGAATTTCTATATGAAAATAAACAATTCTACTTTATAGAGGTAAATCCAAGATTGCAAGTGGAACACACAATAAGTGAAAATATAACAAATATAGATATAGTAGAAAAACAAATAGAAGTAGCATTTAAAAAACAATTAAATATGAAGCAATCAGATATAAAATATAATGGTCATTCTATACAATGCAGAATAAATATAACAAAATACCAAGAAAATAAAATAAAATTTTTACATGTTCCTGGTGGAAATGGAATACGCTTTGACTCACATATATATAATGGATATAAAATTCCAATAAATTATGATAAATTATTGGGAAAATTAACAGCTCATGGAAAAACTAGACACGAGTCGATAAAAATAATGTTATCAGCTTTAAACGAAATAATAATATACAATATAAATACAAACATACCATTATTAATAAAAATATTATCCAATATCAAATTTAAAAAAAATAAAATCAACACAAACTTTTTAAAAAATATACATATAGAATAAATTTCTACTAATACTAGAAAATTTAGACATAGAATAAAAAAAACTATTCCTTTTATTTATATATTCTATAAAAAATTCATAACAATTTTTAAATGAAGAAAAATCATTATCAACACCTTCCAACAGTAAAACAAACTCACCTTTATCAAAAAACAAAAAATCATTTTGTTTTAAAAATATATCTAAAGCACCTAATTCAAACAACAATATATTTTCATATAATCTTGTCAAATTCTTAACTATAAAAACACGACGATTAAACAAATAAATGCTTTTCATTAACAACAATGTTGATAATAGCCTTTTAGATGTTTCAAAAAATATAACAACTTTTTTTTCTGATACGAATTGATATAGATAAGCCTTTTTATAAACATCTTTTTTAGGAAGAAAACCTTCAAATATAAAACAATCTACATTAAAAGCAGAAATAGATAATGCAGTTAAAAATGATGACACTCCAGGAATTGGTATAACTCTTAAATTATTTTTATAAAATAACTCTACTAAAAAAAAACCTGGATCACTAATCAAGGGTGTTCCAGAATCAGATATTAAAGCAATTGATGATCCATTTTTTATATTATTTATAAAAAAATAACTTAAAGATATTTCATTATATGAATTTAATGAAATTAATTTTGATTTTATATTTAAAAATTTTAATAATAAGCCAGCCTTTCTTGAATCCTCTGTTGCTATAATATCTACATTCTTTAAAATAAAAATGGCTCGTTGAGAAAAATCAAAAATATTACCAATGGGAATTCCAACAACATATAAAGCTTGTTTTAAAAAAAACATACACACCACCTAAAAAAAACAAATATTGAAAACTTCTGAGAAAAAAATATGATTTTAATATTAAAATTATTAAAAATATATCCAAAAAAAATATACGTTGAAAATACAAAAACTAAATATAACTACTGGCGATTCAGAATATTCTACTCTATTTTCTTTGGATATATTTTTTTTTATTTTACACGAAAAAGTCTTATATTTTTAAGTCCCCTTATAATAAACGATTTACATTTTTCACTCAACGAAATAGGATTTATAAGTACATTATTCTATATAACATATGCAATTAGTAAATTTCTGGGCGGAATAATATCAGATAAATCAAACCCAAGATACTTAATGTCATTTGGATTAATATTAACTGGACTATGTAATATATGTATAGGTTTATCGTCAAGTATATATATAATACTAATATTTTGGACATTAAATGCTATATTCCAAGGATGGGGATGGCCACCAATAACAAAACAATTGACACATTGGTATAGCAAAAAAGAACGTGGTTTATGGTGGGGAATATGCAGCACATCACATAATATTGGAGGAGCTATAATACCATTAATGATAAGTTATTTGTCTATAGAATTTGGTTGGCGAAAAAGCATGTATATAATAGGATTATTATGCATAATAATCGGATTAACTTTAATAAATAGATTAAGAGATACACCTCAATCACTTGGACTACCATCAATAGAAAAATTTAATAATGACTATGATACAAATAAATTAAATTGTAAAACAAAAAATAATAAAATAATAACACAAATACTATACAATAAAAATATATGGATGCTTAGCATATCATATTTCTTTATATATATAATAAGAACAGCTATAAATGATTGGACAATACTATACCTTGTTAACCAAAAAGGATATAATTTATTCTCAGCTGGTCTAAGTATATTTTACTTTGAAATTGGAGGCATTGTAGGCATGATTATAGCTGGGTGGATAACAGATAAAATATTTAAAGGAAAAAGAATTTTATTTATATTTTTATGCACTATAGGTTTGATAATAACATCAATAATACTATGGAATACACCAGTCGGGCACAAAAATATAGATTACCTAACAATAAGTCTTTTAGGTCTATTAACATTTGGACCACAAATGTTAATTGGTCTTATTGCAAGTGAAATAGTACCAAAAAATGCAGTTTGCACAGCAAATGGTTTTGTAGGATGTTGGGCATATATGGGAGCCGCGATAACAGGATATCCTTTTGGCTTAATCATTAATTTATCATGGAATATATATTTTTTAATAATAACAATTTGTACTATAATATTAATGATAATAATTATTTCTATGCTACTAAATAAGATCTAAAAATATATGAACGATACAAACATAAAACTTAAAAAATTAAATAAAATAATACAAAAATATCTATCAAAAATAATACATGAAAAAATATATAATTTAAAAAATGATATTATTACAATAACAAATGTAATAACTTCAAAAGACTTATCAATTTCAAAAATATTTATTTCCACATTAAAAGAAAATTATACAATAATAAAAATATTAAATAATGCATCAAAACACTTACGCTATAATTTATCAAAAAAAATAAAAACACATAAAATACCAAAAATTAAATTTTTATATGATGAAAATTTAAACCAAACAATTAAATTAAAAAACTTATTAGAAACAATAAAAAAATGAATATAAATGGTCTTCTTGTAATAAATAAACCAATAAATATAACATCAAATCATATAATTGAAAAAATAAAAAAAAAGTTTAATTTAAATAACATAGGACACTGTGGGACCTTAGATCCACTGGCAAATGGTGTTTTAATACTATGCATAGGAAAAAAAACAAAAAATTCAAATATAATACTTAATCAAAAAAAAAGATACATAGTAAATAGTATAATTGGCATAAAATCAAAAACATATGATACAAATGGAAAAATAAATTTTTATGAAAAAAATAAAATTGAGATAGAAAAACTAAAAATAAAACATGTAATTAAACTAATACAAAAAAAATATAATGAAAAACCACCTCTATTTTCATCAATAAAACATAATGGTTTACAATTATATAAATACGCAAGACTAGAAATTGATTTAAAAATAAAAAAAAGAAATACAAAAATTTATAAAATAGGTTTAATTAATAAAAAAAATAATTCAATAACATTGGATATTACATGTGGTAAAGGAACATATATAAGAAGTTTAATCAATTATCTAGGAAAAAAATTACAACAACCAATATGTGTAAAAAAAATATCACGAATATCCTCAGGAAAATATAATATATTACATTCATATAACCTAAAAAACATACTTAAATTAAAAAACATACAAAATTTTAAAAATATATTACTAAATTAAAATTATAAAAAAACCTGACATATTTTATTTAAAACCAATGTATGTTGATAACAAGATTCATAAAAAATAAACGGAATACCAGTATTTGAAGACTTACTTATATCCATATGCAAAGGTAATCCATAAACATTAGAAATTTTAAACTCACTAACTAACTTTTTAAAATTATCAGAATATCCATAAATATAATTATATGACCCACAAGTATTACATTCATAATACTTCTTATTCTCTAAAATTCCCAAAATGTTTACATTAAATTTATTTAACATAAATATTGACCGTTTAACATCTTCAATCGAAACAGTTTGTGGAGTTGTTACAAGAAAAACTCCATCAAATTTTATATCTCGCAACATACTTAAATAAACATCACCAGTACCAGGTGGAAAATCAATGATTAAAACATCCAACATATCCCATTGCGTGTTAGTATATAAATAATTTAATGTATTACTAACCATAGGTCCTCTTAACAAAGCAGAAGACCTCTGTCCTAAAAAATAGCCCATAGACATAGACATAACATTATATTTTTTTTTTGGTATTAAACTTTTATTTTGAATATTAATTTTTAAATCATTAGATGATCCTAAAAATCTAGGATGATTAGGACCATGTATATCTGCATCTAATAAACCAACGCGCTTAAAATAAAACGATGATAATAAAACCGATAAGTTCACAGCCAGTGTACTTTTACCAACGCCACCTTTACATGAAACAATACCAATTATTTTTTTAGCTTTCATATATTTAACCAAATAAAATTTTAAAATTAAAAAAATAAGACTTTAAATAAAAAATCCTATTAAAAAAATTAGAATAATAAAAAAAATAAACATTAATATGAGATCTACAGGCCATGTTTAAAATACGATTACCCCACTCAACAAGCAACAGTGAATCTCTTCTTAAATAATTATTAAAATCAATATCATTTAGTTCATCATATTTATACAAACGATAAAAATCAAAATGATGTATAAAAAAATCAGACAAATTATAAGTTTCAACTAACGAATAAGTAGGACTTTTAACATCAGACTTATATTTCAAAAGACTACCAATAATTCCTTTAATTAAAAATGTTTTACCTGAACCTAAATTACCAACAAAAAATACAATCAATTCTGGATATAAAAGTTTTGATAATAAATTACCAAAACTAGATACAGATTTTTTATCACCTAAATAAATAGAATAAACAAACATAATAATAATTAATTAATTCTAGAAATATAAATTTTTTTTTCCGTATCTATTTTTACAATATCATTTTCCTTGATAAAAATTGGAACTTTAAAAGACACACCTGTTTCTAACACAACATACTTGAAATTTTTAGCAGCAACAGAAGTTTTTCTAATAGTATCAGAAGATATTACCTTTAATTCAACAAATTTCTGTGGTTTAACCAAAATAACATCATTATTCCATAAAACAAGTGTGCACAACATACTTTCTTTTATAAAATATTTAGTATCTAAAACAATATTTGATAAAACCTCATAAGATTCAGATAACTTCATATCAATAAAAAAATATGTACTCTTATCTTCATATAAAAAATTAACATCAACAGAAAAAATGTCTGCAGATTTTAATTTTCCACCAATTTTAATGGTTTTTATAACAATAGAATTAGTTATAATATTTTTTAATTTGAGCTTATTAAATGCCTGTCCTTTTCCTGGATTAACAAAATTATTTTCCATTATAATATATGGAAAATTATCAATTTCAATCTTCAAACCAATACGAAAATCTTTACTTTTATATAAAACCATAAAATAAATTTAATATTTTTTCTTAAAAAATGTAAAAAAGTCACCATCTGGTGTCAATATTAAAATATCACTCTTTTTAGAAAAAGAGTTTTTATAAGCATCTAAACTTCTATAAAAATTATAAAAGTCTGGATCAAGATTGTATGTTTCAGCATATATTTGCATAGCCGTAGAATCACCCTCGCCTTTAATCCTTTTAGCTTCCTTTACAGCATTAGCTAAAATAACACGTTTTTCTTTCTCAGCAGATGCATGCATTCTAACAGCATCAGCACGACCATTCGCTCTTATTTCACTAGCAACACGCTCTCGCTCTGCTCTCATCCTATTATAAACTGAATCTCTAACTTCATCTGGTAAATCAATCCTTTTCACTCTAACATCTATAACCGAAATACCCATATTTTTTGTATCACTCTCAATTGCTTCACGTAATCTAAGCATTAACTCCAAACGTTCCCCATAAACAACAGCAGGAACAGTATGTCTACCAAACTCAGCTTTTAAATCAGCTAATATCTTTTGTTTTAACAATTGTTCTGCTTTTGTTCTATAACCACCAGTTCTAGTAAAATATAATTGCAAATCATCAATTTGCCATAAAACGTAAAAATCAACTAAAACATCTTTTTTCTCTTTTGTCATAATTCTAAAGCACTGAGAATCCAAAATTTTCAATCTCATATCAAAAGTTCTTATAACTTGCAAACCTGGTATTCTAAAATGCAAGCCTGGTTTATATATCTTAGCAGCATTTGTTTTACTATCAATCTCTAATTTACCCAAATATTCAATTAAAGACCTGTCAGTTTCATATACTGTAAATAAAAAAAATGGACTCAAAACCAAAACAATAACAAAAATAAATAAAAAATAAAATAAACGCATAAAAATTCCTAAAATACAACTAATTATTATCTACTCTTGAGCTATAATCATCTTTACCATTTAAAATAAATTTATCTATAGGTAAATAAATAATATTATTACTTTTGTTTAAATCTACTAAAACTTTAGTAGTTTTAGATAAAATAAATTCCAATGTCTCCAAATAAAGTCTAGTACGTGTAATTTCAGGAGCTAGTTGATATTGTGGTAAAATTAAATTAAACTTCACAACATCACCTTGAGCAACAAAAATAACTTCCTGCTTATAAGCACTTGCGGCTTCCAAAATTCTAGTAGCATCACCTTTAGCTTCCGGTATAACTTTATTTGCAAAAGATTCTGCTTGATGCTTTAACTGCTCTTTTTCTTCCTGAGCTTTTATAACATCATCAAAAGAACTTTTAACATCATTAGGTATTTTAACATCTTTTAAAGCAACTATAGCAACATATATACCAGAATTATAAGAATCTAAAATATGCTGTAACTGCTCATGAATTTCAGAAGCAACCTGTTCTTTACCCAAAGTCATTATAAAATCTAAATCAGACGACCCAACAACCTGTCTCAAAGCGCTATCAGCAGCCTCCTTTAAACTTTTATCTGGCTCAACTAAATTAAATAAATACTTTTCAACATCACTTATTCTGTATTGAACTTCAATTTCTACAGTAATAATATTTTCATCCTTCGTAAGCATATAAGAACCATAATGACTACTTCTTTCTAATTTTTCAGTATTAACTATACGTCTTTTTTCAACAAAAATTGGAATCCAATGAGGACCTTGGTCATTAACACGACTATACTTACCTAAACGAGTTATAACTGCTTGTTCAGCAGGCTTAACTATATAAAAACCTAAAACTAAATATACACAAAATAAAATAAATAGTACTAACAAAACTAAATGCTTAATACCATATTTTTTAGACTCAGCATTATAACTGCCTCCTAAAAAAAAATTTCTAATTTTGTATAATAAAGCACTTAAAATTTTATCAAAATCAGGTGGCCCAAATTTATTTCCACTATTTTTCCAAACCATATCAAACCTCTTTATAAAATAAACAAACTAATCAAAAAACATGCCTGCCAATTATATTTAACAAATAAGATAACATGTCATCCTTTCTATCCTCTATAAAAATCAAATCATCCTTCCATTTCTTTAACCAAAGTAACTGCTGACTTGATAAATTTATAGTAGAATTTAAAATAGATTTTTTTGCATTATATAATGATAACTTACCATCAAAATACAACCATAAATCCCTATAACCAATTGATCTAACAGATTTACATTTTAAATCTAAATTTTTTCTACTATACAACAAAAAAACCTCATCTATAAAACCATCTTTAAACATTCCATAAAATCGACTTTCTATTCTATTATACAATTTATATTTATCAACAGGAACTATAGCTATATTAAAAAATCGCAATAATCTCATATTATCAAATAATATTTGCTTTCTATCAGAAAATATATCTAATAACTTATAATGCAAGTTATAATATTTATAAAATGAAAATGATAAATTTTCTGAACAACCAAATCTAAAAGAATTAAAAAAATATAAATTTTTTAAAAAAAAAATATACTGATACAATGCCCAAAAATACATCATGCTACCACCAACAAATAAGGGTATTTTACCCCTCTTCCAACATGATTCAATAATTAAACATGAATCTCTGCAAAAATCAAAAACAGTATAATTTTCAACCGGATCACATATATCTATCAAATGATGTTTAACTTTTTTTAACAAATATAACGAAGGCTTTCCAGTTCCAATATTCATATCCTTATAAACCATACAAGAATCAACACTAACTATCTCACATGGTAAATAATCTAATAACTTTATCGATAAATTAGTTTTTCCAATACACGTAGGACCCATTATACAAATAATACTTCTGTTAAACACAATAAATTTAGAATTTTGAAACAAAAATTATAATTAATAAAGAAACAATATTAGTAACTTTTATTAAAGGATTTATAGCAGGACCAGCAGTATCTTTATATGGATCACCAACCATATCTCCAGTAATAGCAGATTTATGTGCATAAGATCCTTTACCACCAAAATTACCATCTTCTATATATTTTTTCGCATTATCCCAAGCTCCGCCTCCGGAAGTCATAGATATAGCTAAAAAAATACCAATTATAATTATACCTAACAACATAGAACCCAATGCAACAAAAGCGCTACTTTTATCAAACACAAAATAAATAGTAAAAAATAGACATAATGGCAACAATATTGGCAATATAGAAGGTAAAACCATTTCTTTTATTGATTCCCTTGTTAATAAATCAATAACTCTCCTATAATCTGGTTTTACTGTACCCTCAATTAAACCGCTTGTAGTAGCAAACTGATCTCTAACATCATCAACAACTTTTGATGCAACATTTCCCACAGATTTCATACTAAGTGAAGAAAAAATATAAGGAATAATACCTCCAAAAAACAAACCAGCAATAACAAATGGATCTTTCAATGAAAATGAAACATTAATATCAGAAAAATAAAAACTTAAATCTTCAGTATATGTTATAAACAAAGCCAAAGAACCTAATCCCGCAGAACCAATAGCATAACCTTTAGTTATTGCTTTTGTAGTATTACCGACTGAATCTAATATATCAGTTTTAACACGCACTTCATCTTCTAATCCAGCCATTTCTGCAATACCACCGGCATTGTCAGTCACAGGACCATAAGCATCTAATGCCACAATAATACCAGATAAAGAAACCATGCTTGTCGCTGCAAGAGCAATGCCAATAATTCCAGCTATTTTATATGACAATAAAATGGATATAATGACAGCTAAAACAGGCAAAGTTGTTGATTCCATAGAAAAAGCTAAACCTTGTATAATATTTGGTGCATGACCACTTGATGAAACCCTAGCTATATCCCTAACAGGAAAATATTTTGTAGAAGTATAATACTCAGTAATTAAAACTAAAGATATTGTAAGAAAAAATCCAACCAATGATGAATAAAATAAATCCTTACCATATAAAATATTTGATGAAAATATAAAAGAATTATTCCATCCTAAAAAATAAAAAACAAATATAAAAACTAAAATAATAGATACAATAATGGATACAAAAAACCCACGATACAAAGCAAACATGACATCATTTTTTACTAATTTAACAAAAAAAACACCAATTATTGTTGAAAAAACGGATAACGAACATAATACCAATGGATATAAAATTAACTTATTATACGAATTATAATCACACAAAATTCCCAACAACATCATAGAGGCTATAATTGTTACACAACATGTTTCATATAAATCAGCTGCCATACCAGCACAATCACCAACATTATCACCAACATTATCAGCTATAACAGCCGGATTTCTAGAATCATCCTCAGGAATACCTATTTCCAACTTACCAACCAAGTCAGCACCAATATCAGCTCCTTTTGTAAAAATTCCTCCACCTAGTCTTGCAAAAATAGATATTAAAGATGCACCAAAACCCAAAGCAAGTAACGAATTTAAAGTAGTCCTAACGTCTAAACCGATAAATAACAAAAATGAATAAAATAAAAATATTCCTAACAAGCTAAAACTAATCACAAGCAAACCAGTCACGCATCCAGATTTAAATGCAATATCTAAAGCTTTTGACAAACTATCTATCCTTGCAGCATTTGCTGTTCTAACATTAGCATTAACAGAAACCAACATTCCTATATACCCAATAAACCCAGAAAAAGTAGCACCTATCAGAAAACCTAGAACATAAAATTTTCCTAAAAATAAAAAAATTAAAAATGATAAAAAAATACTAACAAAAAATATTGTTCTATACTGCCTCTTAAGATAAGTTTTTGCACAATCCTTGATAATTTCTGCTGTTTCAATCATTTTTGTATTACCAGACGGAAATAATAAAATATTTCTTATAAAAAAAATACAAAAAAATACAGATGTGAAAACACTAGATACTATAATAATTTCATTAACAAACATTTTATTTTACCCATAAAAATTTAAAAATCCACATCAAATAACCACTGTTCAACTAAAATTGCAGCCGACATAGCATTTATTGAAAAAAAACACTTTTTTTTCTTTTTATAAAAGATTAATTTTTTGGCTTCCCACGTGGACAAATTTTCATCAACTATGTACACCGGTATATTAAACTTTAATTTAATATCATTGATGAATACATTTATGCTTTTTAAAATAAAGCTGTTATCAAAATTATCATTTAAAGGATAACCTACAATAATAACAGATGGTGACCAATCATATATACATTTAAAAACATTTGACCATTTATTTATATTCTTATTATCAACACAAATAGATGTAACTGGTGTAGCAGTTTTAGTAATTGTCTGACCAACAGCAACACCAATATACTTAATACCAAAATCAAATCCTAATACCAACAAAAGATAAACTTATCAAATAAATTAAACATTTTAATATTATAATCAATAAAAATAAAAAAGCAGTTATTTTTTTAAAAATAAATCAAAAAAAGTATTTACATTTAAAAATTCTCTTTTATAAAAAAATAACACAAAATATGGTCTAGAAAAAATAAATTTTAAAAAAAAATACATAGATATTTTTTTGTACTTACAAATATGAAAAAAATACATAATATTACTAAATGTAGAAAACAAAAATGGAAAAAAAGATAAACTATAATAATAAGAAAAATTACGATAAGAATAAAATATTAAATAATAAATTAAACTTTTACTTAAAAACGGCATATCTGTAGATACAAAAAAAAAATGAAAAAAAAATTTAAAATATTGATCAAGAAATATACCATGAAAAGAAGATATAGGACCAACATCAATCAGCACATCAGAAACATAAGAATAACCAAAACATAAACCACTAAGAAAAACAAATGAAAATCCAATATCAAATAATAAATTTAAAGAATGATCTAAAAAAGAATATGATTTAAAAAAAATATACTGTTTAGGTTTACCCATTCTTGAAGATTTGCCGCCAACTAAAATAACTGGTAAAACATACCTAAACATTAATTTTTAACTATTAATCCAATTAAAAGTACCATCAGAATAATATTCTTTTTTCCAAACAGGTGCTTCTTTTTTTATAAACTCTACTAAATCATTACAATATAACAATGCTTTTTTTCTATGTTTAGAACCAACGCCTATTAATAAATTTATTCCACCAGTATACAACACACCTTTATACTGAGCAATACAAATTTTTGTACAAACATCATCTTTAATTAAAGAAATGCATTTATCTTTAATTAAAGAATACATTAAACTATCAAAAACATTATAAGATATATAACTGACATTTCTATTATTATTAACATTTCTAACAACACCAGCAAATGATACTATAGCTCCAATATCATTAGAATAAAGAAAATCTAAAAAATTTAAAGAAATTTTATCATCAAAAACAGATATTAAAATATTTTTACACATAATTTACCCACCAGAAAATGGTGGTAAAAGATAAATTATATCATCTGATTTTAATATATAATCATCTGACAATATTATTATATCAGTAGAAAAAATAGATTTATCTAAAACACCTATTAAAATTTTAAATTCCCCTACAAATATCTCATCACGCAAATAACATTTTAAATCAGATATATTTGAACCACAATCTACCTTCACATCTATTTCATTATTCAAATAATCTCTAAAAATACCAAAAAATTTTAATTTAACATACATCATAAAAACTAAAAACATATAGGATTATAAAAAAATACATCTAACAAGTCACCTTTTTTAGCTGTATCAAAAATTTTAAAAAAAACAAAAGAGTTAGATTCTAACATAGAACTAACTTTAAAAGATTCTTGAGAATCTAATATTTTAACATAAAATTTAGCATTTTTAAAATAACAATATGATTTTAAAAATAAATCATATTTTCTAACAACAGTATAATCAGAAACTAATTCTGCTTTAATAGGTTTTTCAAAGGGTAAACCTAAAATATATCTCAAAAATGGATAAACAAAAAATCTTATACCCAAAACAGATGAAATTGGATTACCAGGCAAACTAAAAAAATAAACATGTGGATGATATTTTGCACATAAAATAGGTTTCCCAGGCTTGATTTTCACACCATGAAATAAAATATCAACACCCAAAGCTCTTAAAGTATCAGGTATGAAATCTGATACACCTTTTGAAACAGCACCAGTAGTAATTATAAAAGAAATGTTATCCGTAGATAAAACACTTTGTATCTTATCTAAAAATTCATTAGAAGAATCACTGACTAAACCTAAATAAATAACATCAAACCCTAATAATTTAAAAAAATTAATTATATAAGGTCCAGATGAATTATAAATAACAGGTTTTCTCTGAAATTCATTATTTGAATCATTATCTATAATCTCATTACCAGTACATAATAAATATATCTTAGGTTTAACAACAGTATCAACAGATTTAATACCAAATGATGATAAAGATAACATATGAGATGATAATACAACATCACCTTTTTCTAATATAATATCACCACGTTTAAAATCTTCACCAGCAATTCGTATATTTTCACCAAACTTAACAGAACGTTTTAATAATATTTTTTTTTTATCATCTTTTATAAAAAAAACATCTTCAACCTTAATAACAGAATCAAACAATGATGGTACACGTGACCCAGTCATTATTTCAACTACAAAATCACCATCTAAATTATCTAATTCAAAATAATCACCAGCAGTTAATGTGTTGATTACTAAAAATGATTTCGTATTTAAATTTTTTATACTTATTGTATTTTTATAACATATAGCATAACCATCCATAGCTGAACTATTAAATGATGGTATATCACTATTAGAATATAAAGTACGAACAGATATACTATTAACAGATTCAATTAAAGAAATTTTATTTGATTTAAAAAAAAAATCAGACCTATAAAAACTATTAAATAACACAGATAATGATTCAAAATAACTTTTCATAACTTATTAACAACTCTCACAGCATGTAATAATATATTTTGTAACATATTTAAACTTTCACACACAGCTGATGGATTACCCGGCAATGATATTATAAGTGATTTTTTGTATATCCCAGCAATTGAACAACTTAACCATGATACAGATGAATAAACAGAACCACCAGATCTCAACATTTCACCTATTCCTGGAACAAATTTATCACACAAAGAAAATAAAACATCACCAGTTATATCTCTATCAGACAAACCTGTACCACCAGACGTCAAAATTAAATTGGGTGAATACTTATTAACAATAGACTTTAAAACACTACGTAAAATATTTTTATCATCTGGAACCACAATAGAATCTAAAATAATAGTTTTTCTTACAGAAAAAAAATCAAATAAAACTTGACCAGAAATATTTTTATAACATCCAAAACTAGCCCTATCACTTACAGTTATCAAAACAACAGACATACCTTCAAAAAACAAACCAGTATCTAAAAAAAATTTTCTAAGATGAATAGGTATATTATTAACAGAACCTAAAACCAAGCCATTTTCTCCACCATCTTTGAATAACAACTTAATATCTTTAATAAAAATAAATGGATTAAATTTTTTTGTTAAATCATATATTGTCAACAAAGCAACAGAAACACCGCACATTGCTTCCATTTCAACACCAGTTTTTGCATGAGCATAAACAATACAATATACATTTATAATATAATTTTTATCATCCATTACCAAATTTAAAAATACATTTTCTATATTAATTTGATGACATAATAAAATTAAATTACTAGTATTTTTTGCAGCATTTATACCAGCAATTTCTGCTAACAACAATGGATCACCTTTTTCCACACATTTGTTTTTTATCAAATAAAAAACTTCTTTACCAACATATATTGAACCACAAACACATGCCCTTCTGTGCGACACATATTTTTTACCAACATCTATCATTTTATAAGATGTTTTATTATCAATAGAAAAATTATTGATAACAGATTTATCTATAATAGAAAGCACAATTAACCACCAATAGAAGAAAAAGAATCAATAAGACCAAAATTTTTATCAAATAACGAATGAGAGTAAGATTTGTCTTTCATCTTACTAATCAAAAAATTTTGTAAATTTAATTTATCTTTAGATGAATTCAAATAATGTCTAATAGAATATGATTTTCCACCAAACAAACATAAAAACAGATCACCTAATGCCGACACTCTAATTCTATTACAATTTAAACAAAAATCAGTAGAATAAGGATTAATAATACCAATCTTTCCTAAAAAATGTTCATGAATAAAAACACTAGCAGGACCATCAAAATGCTCTTTTATATTTCTACATTTCCAGCCATTTTTTTTTAAAAATCTCAATAAATAATTAGACGTTATAAATTTATTACCTATTTTATTTATAAAATTAGTCTCCATTTGATCTATAAAACGAATAGTTAAATTTTTATATTTTAATAAAAAATAAAAATCTGAAAAATCATCGAAAGTGAAAAATTTAGACAATACAACATTAATTTTAACATTTAAACCTATATTTAAAGCTAAAAAAATGCCGTTAAACACCTTTAAAAAATAATCTTTACCCGTGATAACAGCAAACTTAGAACTATCTAACGTATCTAAACTTATATTTACACCATTAAATCCAGCATCAAATGCAGACTCTGCAATCTCATTTAATTTATAACCATTAGTAGTAAAAACTAAAGATTTTATACCAGAAATACATGATATAGTCTTTCCAATTAAAATAAAATCTTTTCTTACAGTTGGTTCGCCTCCAGTAATTCTAACTTTTTGAATACCCAGCTCGGACAAAGCAAAGATTAGATTACCAATTTCTTTAAGAGACAAATAACTTTTAGTTTTTAATTTCATATTAGTTGGTAAACAATATTTACAACTAAAATTACATAAATCCGTTATAGATAAACGCAAATAAGAAAAACATCTATTATATTTATCTGTTAGCATAAACTAAATCACTCGCCTTTTTTTATAGATAAAGATATATGCATCACAAACAAAGCACTACACACAACTAAAAATAAAAACATAAAACAACTTGTCCATATACCAACAACATCATTTAAAACACCAAACATTATAGGACAAAAAAATCCACCTAAACCACCAATTAAACCAACAATACCTCCAACAGCCCCGACATTGTCAGGATAATAAACAGGTATATGTTTATAAACAGCAGCTTTACCTAATGACATAAAAAATCCTAATATAACTGTCAGTATAACAAATGGTACTAATGTAACTCTTAAACTAAAACTTATGTCCCCAGATACACCTTGAATTATATAATTAGTTGCAGGGTATGACATTAAAAATAAACATGCAGCAGAAAAATAAAAAGTATAATATAAAACTTTTCTAGCTCCAATTCTATCTGACATTACACCACCTAGCGCCCTGAACAAACTCCCAGGTAAAGAATACATAGATGTTAACATACCAGCAGTTTTTATATCTAAACCATAAACACCAATATAATATCTGGGCAACCATAAAGCTAAAGCAACAAATGCTCCAAAAACAAAAAAATAATACAAAGAAAATCTCCAAACCTGGATATTTCTTAATGGTTCCATCTGTTTTATAGCACCTTCAAATTTAAGTCTAAACTTACGTCTATGAATAATTACCGGATCAGTTTTAGTGAAAAAATAAAACAACACTGAAATAACAAATAATATAGATGCATATATTTTTGCAACACCTTGCCAACCTAAATATAATAAAAATGGTGCTATAAAATTTGTTATAGCTGCACCAAAATTACCCATACCAAATATACCTAAAGCTGTACCTTGTTGTTCTTTTGGATACCATCTAGATACATAAGCAACACCAACAGCAAAGCCACCGCCAGCTAAACCAATTCCAAGAGCAGCTATAATACATTGATAAAAATCATTAGCAAACGTTAAACACCATGTACACATAGATGCAGCAAACATTAACAAAGTAAATACAATACGACCACCATATTGATCAGTCCAAATACCTAAAAATAATCTAGTCAAAGACCCAGTTAATATAGGTGTAGCAACTAATAAACCAAACTGAGTATCACTCAACCCTATTTCATACTTTATTCTTATACCAATAATAGAAAAAATTGTCCATACAGCAAAACATGCTGTAAAAGCAATAGTACTAGCTATTAAAGCGCGTCTCATATCTGATTTAGTAACATAATCTTTTAAATTAAAAACTTTGTTATTTAAATCCTTCATCAAAAAACCTTTTAAAAATAATTAAAATCTTATCTTAAACTTCTCACTATTTGATAACCTTCTCGTAATAAATACAAATAAGGAAAACTAAAAACATGAACTAACCTAGTAAATGGAAAAATTAAAAATATTGTCATTCCTAAAAACAAATGTGCTTTAAAAATCCAATGTTCACTAATAATATAAGATGCAAGATCAGGAGACAAAATAAATATGCCCTGAACCCAATTAGCTAAAGCTATCATACTACTTGGATCATCAACATGTTGATAAGAAATAAAAATAGAAAACAAACCTAATAACAATTGTGCATATAACAAAATTAAAACCAAAATATCTGTTTTATCACTTGTTACACGAATTCTAAAGTCTGACAATCTTCTATATAATAACATGGTAAGGCCTATCAAACAAAAAACTCCAGCAATGCCACCAGAAACCATAGCTAAAATTTGTTTAGAATCAGCAGAAATAATTTTACTGTATATAAACTTTGGAGTCATTAAACCAGCAAAATGACCTAACATTAAAAAAATAATACCAAAATGAAATAAATTACTACCCCAAAAAAGTAAATCTTTTCTTAAAATTTGACTAGAACTAGATTTCCAACTATATTGATTGTTTTCATATCTATATATAGATCCTAACAAGAAAAACAACAATACAATATAAGGATAATAAGAAAATATAATATTGTTAACAAAAGACATAACAACAATACTCCTTTTAAAAATGTATTTAAAAAATTTTTGGTTCTTCCCAAATTTTATCAACTTCAGTTTTAGAGGACTTTAACAAAATGCTATCATCAATAAGTTTTCTAATAACTTTTTCATCAGATTTAACATTTGATAAAAACTCTAAAAGTGAAAAAATAACATGATAAGGGCTATCTATTGATTTAAGACGAAAATGTAATACCGCAATAATATTGATAACTTCTCCCAATAAAGCAGAAGCCTGTTCTTTTGAATTTAATGATAAATACTCCAAAAAAACAGGTATAAAATCAGGCAACTCATCATTCACAGCTATTTCAAAACTAGACTTCTTATATAACTCTTTCAAATCAATCATTGCCATACCCCTTTCCCTTGAATCACCATGTATATGTTCAAACAAATATAAAGAAAAATGCTTTTGTCTATCAAAAATTGATACATACGATTCCTGTAAAAATAATAAATTATTTGTCTTTACATAAGAAACAAATAATTGAACTTTATCAATTTCATAAGATGACAAAACATCGTCTTTTTTTAAAACATCCATTACAAAATCAACAGATTGTTTTAAATCAGTACTAGGATATAGCAATAACGTAGAAAGAACCTTATAAGTTTTTAATCTTATCAATGTTACACACCACCAAATAAATTTTTGCCCTTGTCATCTTTTGATGTATTAATAAACTCAGATGTACCACTTCCTGTAGTAAACCCAACTCCACTTCTATACGCAAAAGCATCACTCATATGATCACTACGTGCAGTTGGAATAACAAATCTATCTTCATAATTAGCTATAGCCATATAACGATACATTTCTTCAATTTCAAACTCAGTTAAACCAACATTTTTCAAAACTTCTAAATTAACTAACCCATCAACTAATTTGGATCTCATATAAACTCTCATGGCTAACATTTTTTGCAAAGCTCTGTTAACTACCTCTTCATTTCCACCTGTCAATAAATTAGCCAAATATCTTACCGGTATTCTCAAAGATTCTGTATCAGGAAACATACCATTTTGAGTAATATGACCAGCATCAACAGCATTTTGAATAGGACTTAATGGTGGTATATACCAAACCATAGGTAATGTTCGATATTCTGGATGCAAAGGCAATGCAATCTTCCACTCACAAGCCATCTTATAAATAGGAGACTTTTTAGCAGCTTTAATCCAATTTTCAGAAATACCTTGTTTTAACGCTTCTTTTTCAACATTTTCATCATGTGGATTTAAAAACATATCTAATTGCTTTTCATACAAATCTTCCACATTAGCGACAGAAGCAGACTCAACAATCTTATCAGCATCATATAAAATAACACCAACTGATCTAATTCTACCAACGCATGTCTCAGAACAAACTGTTGTTTGTCCAGATTCAATTCTTGGATAACAAAATATACATTTTTCGGACTTTCCTGAATGCCAGTTATAATACACTTTTTTATACGGACATGCACTAATACACATTCTCCAACCACGGCATCTGTTCTGATCAACTAAAACAATTCCATCTTCTTCTCTTTTATATATTGCACCAGAAGGACATACAGAAACACATGCAGGATTAAGACAATGCTCACATAATCTAGGTAAATAGATCATAAATGTATTTTTAAACTGACCGTAAATATCCTTTTCTATACCTGTAAAATTAATATCCTTTCCTCGTTTAGAAAATTCTCCGCCTAATATTTCTTCCCAATTTGGACCAGATTTAATTTTATCTAGATATTTCCCAGTTATAATAGAAACAGGTCTAGCTGTCGGAGCATATTTAAACTTATCAGAACTTTGCAAACAACTATAATTAAAGGTAAAAGGTTCATAATAATCATCTATCGAAGGCAAATCGGGATTAGCAAATATCTTAAATAAAATGCTGATTTTTCCACCAAGATTTGGTTTAAGATCGCCATTGTCATCAATTTTCCAACCACCATTCCACTTTTTCTGAGACTCCCAATTATTTGGATATCCGATACCTGGTTTACTTTCAACATTGTTAAACCACATATATTCAACACCTTTTCTAGATGTCCAAACATTTTTGCATGTAACAGAACATGTGTGACAACCAATACACTTATCCAAATTCAATATCATGCTCATTTGTGCTCGAATTTTCATTATACATCCCCCTTATCAGAAGAAGTTTCACAACCCCACTCAACTTTAGATATCTTACGTACAACAATAAATTCATCTCTATTTGAACCTACTGTACCATAATAATTAAAACCATAAGCCAGTTGAGCATATCCACCTATCATATGTGTTGGTTTTAAAGATACTCTTGTTACAGAATTATGAATACCACCTCTAAAACCAGTAACTTCTGAAAGAGGTACATTTATAATTTTTTCTTGAGCATGATACATTAAACTCATACCTTCTGGAACTCTTTGACTTACTACAGCTCTAGCCGTTATAGATCCATTTATATTATAAGCCTCAATCCAATCATTATCGATCACACCAATTTTTTTAGCATCTATTTCACTAATCCATATTACAGGACCACCCCTATTTAATGTTAACATTAATAAGTTATCAGTATATGTACTGTGTATTCCCCATTTTTGATGCGGTGTTATAAAATTTAATGCAACTTTTTTATTACCATTGTCTTTTAAATTTTTTCCCATATAAAACTGTGTGGTTTTAGTATCAACAGGAGGTTTATATACACACAAACTTTCACCAAAATCTCTCATCCATAAATGATCCTGATAGTACTGTTGTCTACCACTTAAAGTTCTCCAAGGAATAAACTCATGAACGTTGGTATAACCAGAATTATAAGAAACATGATCAGACTCTATTCCACTCCATATTGGAGATGTAATTATCTTACGTGGTTGAGCTTGAATGTCACGAAATCTAATCTTTTCAGCCATTCTATCAAGTGCTAAATGAGTATGATCTAATCCTGTAGTCTTACCTAATGCAGTCCAAGCCTTTACAGCTACTTCACCATTAGTTTCTGGAGCTAATAATAGAACAACTTCTGCTGCATTTATAGCAGTATCTATTTTTGGCAAACCTTTGGAAATACAATCATCATAAACAACCCCGTTAATTTTACCAATTAAATCAACTTCACTCTTTGTATCCCAAGCTATACCTTTACATCCATTACCCAAACGTTTCAAAAGTGGACCTAAAGACATAAACTGTAAGTCTATAGAATAATAATTTCTCTCAACAACGGTTATATTAGGCATTGTTTTTCCAGGAATCGGGTCTACTTCACCTAATCTCCATTCTTTAACATCAAACGCTTGACCCATCTCTCCTGGTGTGTCATGTAATAATGGAGTTAAAACAACATCCTTTTCTATTTGATTAAAACACTTATGTTTTTTAACTATTTTAGAAAATTCTATAGCTATACCCTTATATATTTCCCAATCACTTCTAGATTCCCATACAGGGTCAATTGCAGCTGACAATGGATGAATAAATGGATGCATGTCAGATGTATTCAAATCATCTTTTTCATACCAAGAAGCTGTAGGTAAAACTATATCAGAATATAAACCTGTAGTAGACATACGAAAATCTAAATTAACTAATAAATCTAATTTACCTGATGAAGCCTTATCATGCCATAATAAATTTTTAGGTTTTATATCGCCTTCTTCACCTAAATCTTTACTTGTAACACCATGATCTGCTCCCAACAAATGCTTTAAAAAATACTCATGTCCTTTTCCACTAGCACCTAATAAATTAGAACGCCAAACAAATAAATTTCTAGGAAAATTCTTAGGATTATCAGGATCCTCACATGAAAATCTCAATTTACCAGATTTCAATAAATCAACAATATAATCAACGACATTACTTCCATTTTTTTCAGCATTTTTAGCAATCAAAAGAGGATTTTCATCCAACTCAGGAGCAGTAGGTAACCAACCCATTCTTTCTGACATAATGTTACAATCGATTATACTATAACCACTCCATCTTTGCTTGTTAGAAGATGTAGGTGATAAAATTTCACTTAATTTTAATTTTTCATATCTCCACTGAGATGTATGATTATAAAAAAATGATGTTCCATTCATTAAACGTGGAGGACGTTTCCAATCTAAAGCAAAGGCCAAAGGCAACCAACCAGCTTGCGGTCTTAATTTTTCTTGACCAACATAATGAGCCCATCCACCACCACTCATACCAGTACATCCACAAAAAATCAACATATTTATAATGCTTCTATAATTCATATCCATATGATACCAATGATTCATACCAGCACCTGTAATAATCATACTCTTACCAGATGTCTTATCTGCATTTTCTGCAAACTGTCGTGCTATCGTTATAACATCATCTTTTTTAACACCTGTTATACTTTCTTGCCAAAACGGAGTATATGGAACATCATCATCATAAGATAAAGCCACATTTAATCCACCTAAACCACGATCTATACCATAATTTGCAACTAAAAGATCAAAAACAGTAGCAACAAAAAATGATTTTCCTGCTATTTCAATCTTTTTGACAGGTATATTCTTACATAAAACATCATCATGAACAGTATTTGTAAAATGTTCATGAGAATACTTTGAACTTGCATAATATGGAAAACCCACAGATAAGACATCATCATGATCAGATATAAATGTTAATTTCGGTGATACTTCACTATTATTTTTATCTTTATTCTTTAAATTCCATAACTTGCTACCATCCCATCTAGATCCAATACTACCATTAGGCATAGCAAGATCTTTTAATTTTTCATCATAAACTAAAACTTTCCAATCAGAATTTTTTTCATTTGAAAATCTAGATATATCTGATGCTCTTAAATATCTTCCTGGAACACAATAATTATCACTTTGTTCCACAATTACTAAACAAGTCATATCAGTATATGTAATAGCATAATCATAAAAATATTTACTATTATTTTTTTCTGATAAATAAAATTCCTTTAAAATAACATGTCCCATAGACATAGCTAAAGCTGCATCTGTACCCTGTTTAGCTGGCATCCAAAGATCACATAATTTTGCAGCTTCATTATAATCAGGAGCTACAACTACTGTTTTAGCACCTTTGTATTGAACTTCAGTAAAAAAATGTGCATCTGGCGTCCTAGTTTGAGGAACATTAGCACCCCATAACATAATAAAAAATGAATTATACCAATCAGCACTTTCAGGTACATCTGTCTGTTCACCCCATGTTTGTGGTGAGCTTGGAGGTAAGTCACAATACCAATCATAAAAACTTAAACAAACACCACCAATAAGAGACAAATATCTACTACCAGCCGCATATGAAATCATTGACATCGCAGGAATTGGTGAAAAACCAGTAACCCTATCAGGACCATATTTTTTTATTGTATAAATATTAGCAGATGCAATTATTTCATTAACATCATTCCAAGATGATCTTACAAAACCACCTTTGCCTCTATCAAATATATAAGACGAACGTTGATCGTTATCATCTTGTATACTTTCCCAAGCATCTATTGGATTATCAAATTTTTTTCTAGCAACATGCCATAATTCTATTAGACTACTTCGAACCAAAGGATATTTCAATCTTGCAGAACTATATATATACCAAGAGTAACTTGCACCTCTCTGACAACCACGTGGTTCATGATTAGGCATGCCACTTCTTGTTCTAGGATAATCAGTTTGTTGTGTTTCCCAAGTTATTATCCCATTTTTAACATAAATCTTCCAACTACAAGATCCTGTACAATTTACACCATGTGTAGATCTAACTATTTTATCATGTTGCCATCTTTTTCTATATGCTTCTTCCCAACTTCTATCTTCACTAGTTAAAACTCCATGTTTTTCAGAAAAAGTTTCCTTAACTTTCTTTAAAAAACTAAGACGCGAAAAAATATGCATCATATTTTTTCTCCTTTAAAAATAATAAAAATAAATCTTAAATAAAAATTAACATCTAATTTCTGCATTTTTCCCTAAATAATACCACCAAGTAACAAATATACAAGAAATATAATATAATATAAAACAATACAACGCGATCTCAGGACCACCTGTAATTTGTATAGAAGCACCAAATGATTTAGGAATTAAAAATGCACCATAAGCTGCTATAGCAGCACTAAATCCCAAAACAGCAGCAGATTCTTTTGGAACAAAAATCATAGGTATCATTTGAAAAACAGAACCGTTTGCAATACCTGTTGTAATAAACAAAGAAATAAATGCTAAAAAAAATCCTAAAAAGCTTTTATTATCAGCAGAAATGAAAAATAAAACACCAAATACAGATAAAATCATTGCAAATAAATCAATAAATGTTACTAAAGCACCACTTTGAACCTTATCTGAAATCCAACCACCAATCGGCCTAATTAAAGCACCACACATCGGACCTAAAAAAGCATAACTCAAAGGATTTACACCTGGAAACTGTGTCTTTATCAACAAAGGAAATGCCGCAGAATATCCAATAAAAGAACCAAATGACATAACGTAAAGCCATGTAGTTAAATACATGTGTTTACGTTTAAAAATAACCAACTGCTCTTTTAAAGAACTTTTAGCTGTAGGTAAATTATCCATAAAAAAAAGAGCACCTATTGTAGCTAATATAACAGGTAAAATCCAAAAAAACGCTGCATTCTGCAACCATACTTTTTTTACAGTACCATCTAATAACACTAACTCTTGTGATGAGCCAACAATAAACTCAAATGCACCAAAACCAATAATTACTGGAACAACAAACTGTAAAACACTCACACCCAAATTTCCTAAACCCGCATTAAGACCTAATGCTGTACCTTGTCTTTTTTTAGGATAAAAAAAACTTATATTCGCCATAGATGATGAAAAATTACCACCACCAAAACCACAAAGTCCAGCAAGAGTTAACATAACTAAATAAGATGTATTAAGATCCTGCACTGCAAAACCTATACCAATTGAAGGAATTAATAAAGTAATAGTAGAAAAAACAGTCCAGTTTCTTCCACCAAATATGGGAACACAAAATGAATAAAATACACGTAATGTAGCACCAGTTAATCCTGGCACAGCTGCTAAAGTAAACAACTGATCAGTTGTAAAATTAAAACCTATGTTATTCAGATTCACAGCAACTGCTGACCAAATAAACCATACAGCAAACGCTAGTAACAAACATGGTATTGAAGCAATTAAATTTCTATTGGCAACATATTTACCTTTTTTATTCCAATAATTGTCATCTTCAGGACGCCAATCACTTAAATTATAACTCATATATTCTAGCTCCAACAACAAATATTAAAAATTTCTTGTGTAAGTTTATCTAAAAATCGTATAAAAATCAATCCATAAACGATATATACGTAGCAACAGCATCTATTTGATCCTCAGACATATTAGAAATAACATCTCTCATTATACTATTAACATCATTAGATCTATCACCAGATTTAAACTTCTTCATTTGAGTTATCAAATATTCTTTATGTTGCCATTTCAAATTTGGAAAATTTGCTAATTTATTTCCAGTTCCATCTAAACCATGACAGCCGACACATCCAACAACTTTATTACTATCTTCACCATAAAGGTATAAACGCTTACCAAAATCAAATTTATCTTTATCAAACTTAACTTTACTCTTTTCCAAAACTTGCTTTGAAAAATGATCAGTTAATTCATACAACTCATCTTCTGTAACGCCTTGCAACATACCAAACATTGTTGGATCAAATCTATTACCATCTTTTCCCTTTTTAAACTCAAACAATTGCTTTAACATATAATCAGCATGTTGTTCTGCCAACTTAGGCCATATAGGAACAATACTATTACCAGTAATAGTATGACAAGTCACACACCTATTAATCTTAGAAGTAATACCACTCACTTCATTAGCAAAAATATTTTTTGAAAAAAGAAAATGAAAAAGAACAACAATAAAAATTAAAAAAACAAAAAAATTTTTATAATAGCACTTCCAATTCGTCATAAAAACTACCTTAAAAACAGATAAATTCACAAAAACTAGTTTGATTAAATAAATATCAATCAATACTAAAATGAAAATTGTATTCTAAAACCTACTCCAGAAAGAGCACGACTATTCAACAACCTATAAGTAAACTCCTCATAAGCATAATTAAATTGCAACTTTAAACTTTTATTAACAAACCAATTAACACCACAAACAAATGTATCTTTTTTACCATCACGAGCACTTACACCTCTTAATAATGCGCCATTATTCATCATATTACTATGACTATATCTAAAAGCAAGCTCAAAAGCACCAAAAGACAGCTTAGGTACAGGATCAAAATAAATACCAGAATTAAAATCATAAATACGAGATTCGCCTGTCAATAAAAATGATGTTTGAATATACCAACTATTATAAACCTCATTTTCATAATCTCGCCACAATGCATTAATAAATGTAAATTCAGACTGAACACACAATGATTTCCAAATGCCAAGAAATTCAAAACCTAAAACATAATATCTAGGTAAAGAAGATAATTGAGATACTAGTAAAGAATGTGGTGCATCAAAAGATGAAATATCTTTAAACATTACGGATCCTAAAGGACTATTTTCTTCCGGATGCATTTTTATTAATTTATAATTAAAGCCTAAATGACACATAAAACCAGTATGTTTTATTGGATTTGTAAAACCTCTAACCAAAAAAGAGTATTTATTACTTTGCTTTTTTTCACTACTGTAAACCAATTCAGGAACAACTACAGCAACTGAAAGATTATAAAAATCTGTAGAAAAATCAACAATAAAACCTAAAAAACTATTTTCAACTATTCCTTCTAATAAACAACGTTCCATGAAAACTCGATGATTAGAGTTAACCGCCTCCTCTAAACTAAAAGGAATTACAACTTTTCCAATTTTAATATTCCAAAAATCACCAGAATATCTAATATAAGCCTGAGATAAATTATATTTTAATCTAAAATTAAAATGTAAAAAATAAGAAAAAGAATTATCATATTCTCCATCAACAAATAATCCAACATTTTTCAAAAAAGCTCCAGATAAAAAATCATCATTTTTATCGCCCTTCCAAAAAATATGATCTATTTGAACATATCCTTTAGAATTAAAAGTAACATTTTTATCATTATTTTCAATTGCAAATAAACTCATCCCTGATAAAAAAACAAACAACAATAAAATACTTTTTAAAAATTTTAAACATTTACTCACTATGTCTCCTCACCCCAAAAAACACAAAAAACCATTTAAAAGATTACTCAAATTTAAAAATTTATGCAACATTAAAATGATTATTATAAACAAAAACATTAAATTATATTAACTTAATTAAAAATTTTATCCTTCAATGAAGAAAAAATATTTTTCTTTTTAGATTCTTTTTTTAAAACTTTTTTCATCTTATCATATTGTTTTAATAATCTATTAACAATTTGTATATTAGTTCCAGACCCACAAGCGATTCTTCTCTTTCTAGAACCATTTATTAAATTTGGAAATCGCCTTTCTTTTAACGTCATAGAATCTATAACAGCTAGCATATCAATAAAAAACTTATCATTAACTTTGTTTTTTACAGAATCGGATAACGACTGAACACCAGGCAATTTATCCATTATACTTTTCACACCACCAACTTTAGACATATGCTGAAATTGAGATTTTAAATCATTTAAATCCCAAGAATCATCTGATACTCTCTCTGATAACTTTTTAGATTCTACACTATCTAATTTACTACCAACATCATCTAATAAACTAGAAATATCACCCATGCCCAATATACGTGATGATATCCTATCAGGATAAAAACGTTCAAAATCATTTACACCTTCACCAACACCTAAAAATCTTATTGGCTTTTTTGTAACATAGCTTAATGATAATAAAACCCCACCCCTAGAATCACCATCCATTTTTGTTAAAATAAAACCAGAAATATCAATATTCTTACAAAACATAGATGCTACTTGTAAAACATCTTGACCTACCATACTATCAATAACTAAAAATGAATATGAAGGTTTTGATATATCACATATCAACTTAATTTCATCCATCATAGCGTCATCAATATGTAATCTACCAGCTGAATCAATTAACAAAAAATCATATTTAGATAAAATAGAATGATTTATGACTTTACTTAATATAGAATTAATTGAATCAGTTAAATTATAATCGGAAAAACATTCAATAGATGCTTTTTTTGATAAAATAGCTAGCTGTTCTATAGCTGCAGGCCTATATATATCAACACTAACAACCAAACATGATTTTTTTTCTTTAATTTTTATATACTTAGCTAACTTTACAACACTAGTTGTTTTACCAACACCTTGTAAACCAGCTAAAAGTATAACATCCAGACCATTTTTTTTTTTAAAAATAAAATCTGTGTTTAAAGATTTTCCACCTAAAATATCTATAAACTCATCATTTACAATTTTTAAAAACATATTTCCTGGTGATATTTTTCTACTGATGTCTGTATCTAATAATTTAGTTCTTATATTACCAACAATACATTTAACAACATCCCAAGATACATCAGCTTCAAGTAAAGACTTTCTAAACTTTTTTAATATATCTTTAATGTTAGATTCACTTAACTTATATTTTCCTATTACATTGTTTATTATACGACCTAATCTAGAAGTTAAATTCTCTAACATAAACAATAACTCATATATAAATTAAAAATGTTAATTTCCATATCAACAAAAAAAATGTCTAAACAACCATGTTAAAATATACTATCTTCTATCCTTTAACTTTCTGATACGTCTTAATTGAGCAACAGCAATAGCCAATTCATTCTTAACTTTTGCATAATCTATATTAGCATCTTTCTGAGAAAAAAGACGTTCGCTGTTATTTCTTGCTTCAATAGCAGCAGCTTCATCAAGATTTTCAGCTCTTATCACAGAATCACCCAATATTGTAGAAACTGTAGGTTGAACCTCTAATATGCCACCTAACATGATAAAAGAATTTAATTCACCAGATTTATCTTCAAACCATATAGGTCCAATAGCCAATGATGTCAAAAAAGGAGTATGATTATATAAAATCTCTAACTCACCTAAAACACCAGTAACTATCAATTTTTTAGATAAACCTGAATAAATCTCAGTCTCAGTGGTAACAATATTTAATTCGAAATACTTACCCATGACATATCCTTAAACAGTCTTAGCTTTTTCCAAAACTTCATCAATACCACCTACCATATAAAAAGCCTGTTCTGGTATATCATCATATTTACCTTCTACTATTCCTTTAAAACTAGATATAGTATCCTGTAACTTTACATATTTTCCAGAAGATCCTGTAAATACTTCTGCAACAAAAAATGGTTGAGATAAAAATTTCTGGATTTTTCTAGCTCTGGTAACACTTAATTTATCATCATCTGATAATTCATCCATACCCAAAATAGCAATAATATCCTTCAACTCTTTATAACGTTGTAAAGTATTCTGCACAGACTGTGTAACTTCGTAATGTTCTTCACCAACAACCTGTGGATCTAACTGTCGTGAAGTAGAATCTAACGGATCTACAGCAGGATATATTCCTAACTCAGCAATCTGTCTTGATAAAACAACAGTTGCATCTAAATGAGCAAATGTTGTAGCAGGTGACGGATCGGTCAAATCATCTGCCGGAACATAAATTGCTTGAATAGATGTTATAGAACCAGTTTTTGTAGATGTAATACGTTCTTGTAACTCACCCATTTCTAAAGCTAATGTAGGTTGATAACCAACAGCAGATGGCATTCTTCCTAATAAAGCAGAAACCTCTGTTCCAGCTAAAGTATATCTATAAATATTATCAATAAATAATAAGACATCTCTACCTTCATCCCTAAATTTTTCAGCCATAGTAAGACCGGTTAAACCAACTCTCAATCTATTTCCAGGAGGTTCATTCATTTGACCATAAACTAAAGCAACCTTATCTAAAACGTTAGATTCCTTCATTTCATAGTAAAAATCATTTCCTTCTCGTGTTCTTTCTCCAACTCCGGCAAAAACAGAATATCCACTATGCTCGATAGCTATATTTCTTATCAATTCCATCATATTTACAGTTTTACCAACACCAGCACCACCAAATAAACCAACTTTTCCACCTTTAGCAAATGGACATATTAAATCAATAACTTTAATTCCAGTTTCCAACAACTCATTACCCGAAGCTAAATCCTCAAACCTAGGAGCTTTTCTATGAATAGGCATAAATTCCTTAGATTCGATTGGACCGCACTCATCTATAGGTTTACCTAAAACATCCATTATTCTTCCCAAAGTACCTTTGCCAACAGGAACTTGAATAGGAGCGTTTGTACTTTCAACTATCAGACCTCTTTTTAAACCTTCAGACGATCCCATAGCTACAGAGCGAATAACTCCATCTCCTAACTGTTGTTGCACTTCCAAAATTAAACCAAAATCTTTGACTTTTAATGCATCATAAACATTTGGAACAACTTTTCTTGGAAATTCAACGTCTATAACAGCTCCAATTATCTGAACTATTTTACCATTAGTATTCATGTAACAAAAAACCCCATAATTAAAATCAAACGGCTTCAGCGCCAGCAACTATTTCAGACAACTCTTGTGTAATAGATGCTTGCCTTGCTTTATTATACATTAATTTAAAAGCATCAATAAGCTCACCAGCATTATCTGTTGCACTCTTCATAGCTACCATTCTAGCAGCTTGCTCGCAAGCAATATTTTCAACAACTGACTGATAAACCAAGGATTCTATATACCTTTTCATTAAAAGTTCTAATAACTTTTCAGGTTCAGGCTCATATAAATAATCCCAAAACTTTTTCTTAGCACCATCATCACTAAAAACTTTACGTTGAATAGGTATAACCTTTTCATATATAGGACTCTGTGTCATTGTATTAATAAATTTATTATACAATATATAAACAGAATCAATATCCTTAGAAATATAAAGATCTATCATGTTTTTTATTACACCTAGTAAATCAGAAACCTGAGGTTTATCACCTAAATTAACAATACTACCAACAACATTTAATCCAACGCGCCTAGCAAACACTTCTGCTTTTTTTCCGACTAAAACAGCTTTAACACCAATCTTTTTATCTTTTAACTCAAAAACTTCTTTCATAAAATGTTTAAAAAGATTGACATTTAAACCACCACACAAACCTTTATCCGTAGAAATGATTATTACACCAACATTTTTTTCAGTCCTAGCAACAACATAAGGGTGTTTATATTCTAATACGCCTTCACCAACATTTTTTATAACATCCTTGATTTTTTCTGCATATGGTCTGGAACGCCCCATAGACTCTTGAACCTTTTTCATCTTGCTGGCAGCAACCATTTCCATGGCCTTAGTTATTTTCTTGGTATTCTGAATACTTTTTATTTTATCTCTTATTTCTTTAGCACTGCTCATTAATTAAACCTTCTGCTATTATCTTAATTTTTTAAATTCTGTAAGAACCTTTTCGTAAGATTTTTCAATATCAGCATTAAAATCACCACTAGAATTTATCTGATCCATCAAATCCTTATAATTGTTTTTAAAATAAGAATGTAAACCTTTTTCAAAACTAATAATTTTTTCTATGACAATATCATCACAAAAAGCCTTTTCAACTGCAAATAAAGACATTGAAATTTCAGCAACACTTAACGGAGAATATTGCTTTTGCTTCATCATTTCTGTTACACGGCGACCTCTTTCCAACTGCCTTCTAGTAGCCTCATCTAAGTCAGATGCAAACTGAGCAAATGCTGCTAATTCTCTATATTGAGCTAAAGCTAAACGAATACCACCACCCAACTTTTTAACAATTTTTGTTTGCGCAGCACCACCTACCCTAGACACAGATAAACCAGCATTTATAGCAGGTCTGATACCAGAATTAAACAAATCTGTCTCTAAAAATATCTGTCCATCTGTTATAGAAATAACATTTGTAGGAACAAAAGCAGAAACGTCACCAGCCTGAGTTTCAATAACTGGCAATGCAGTCAACGACCCTGATTTACCCTTAACTTTACCATTTGTATATTTTTCAACATATTGTTCATTAACTCTAGCAGATCTTTCTAATAATCTAGAATGCAAATAAAAGACATCCCCAGGATAAGCTTCTCTACCTGGTGGTCTACGTAATAACAATGAAACCTGTCTATAAGCCCAAGCTTGTTTAGTAAGATCATCATATACGATAAGAGCATCTTCACCATTATCTCTAAAATACTCTCCCATAGAACATGCACTGTACACAGAAACATATTGTAAAGCAGCAGATTCACTTGCAGTAGCTGCAACTACAATTGTATGTTTCATTGCACCAAAATCCTCTAACTTTCTGACAACATTAGCTATTGAAGAAGCCTTCTGACCTATAGCAACATAAATACACTTAACACCATCTTTTTGATTTATAATAGTATCAACTGCAATTGCTGTTTTTCCAGTTTGACGATCACCAATTATTAACTCACGTTGTCCACGACCTATTGGAATCATAGAATCAATGGATTTTAAACCTGTAGCCAAAGAAGTGCTAACAGATTTTCTCCAAATAACACCAGGTGCCACCTTTTCAATTGGTGAAGTTGTCTTACTTTGTATCGGACCCATGCCATCAATTGGTTCACCCAATGCATTAACAACTCTACCTAACAACTCAGGACCAACAGGTACACTAAGAACCTCTCCAGTACTACGAACAGTTTGACCTTCAGCTAACTTATCACAATCACCCAAAACAACAGCTCCAACAGAATCTTGTTCTAAATTCAAAGCAATCCCAAAGTCTCCAGTTTCGAAAGCAAGTCTTTCACCATACTGAGCTTCACTCAAACCGTGTATACGTACAATTCCATCTGACAAACTAACAATTTTTCCCTCATTTTTTGTCATTATACCACTATCAAACTTTTCTATACGCTCACGTATCAAATCACTAATTTCGGAAGCTTTCAATGAAATTTTAGCCATATTTTTCTTACCTATTAATTATTATAATCACCTTAAAAAAATTACATCATAATTTTCGTACGCAAAGAAACAAGATTACCTGCTATAGACGCATCTAAAACAAAATCACCAATTTTTATTATAAATCCGCCTAACAAATCTTTATCTACTTCAAATAAAGCTGAAATCTTTTTATTAAATCTTTTAGATAAACAATCAATAATTTGTTCTTTTTGAGAACTACTAATCGTGCACGCAATTTTAACAACAGCTTCAACACGTCCTAATTCTAAATTCATATATTGTTTATATAAAAAATAAATATCCTTAACACATAAAAGTCTTCCATAATAAGCTAATACATTAACAAAGTTAATGCAGAAACTTTTAATATCATCGCTAAAAAAATTGCGCGATTCCAAAAAATCAATTATAATACGTGACTTATCATTATAAGAAATAGTCCTATTCTTGATAAAAGCAATAACAGTTTCATCATTCATCATAATTGATAAATAAGACAGCAATTTATCCCATTCATGTAACATATTGCTGTTTTTTGCAAGATCAAAGACTGCCTTTGCATAAGGTCGCGCTACAGTTATACTCTCAGACATAAATTTTCCTATACAAAGTCTACAATTTTTTTACAAACTTATCTAATATGCTAGCATGATCTTTAGAATTAATGCTCTTTATTAAAACTTTTTCAGCTCCACTTATGATTAACTCAGCCATTTTTCTTTGTAACTCTAATTTAACCTTATTAAGCTCCTGTTCAACCTGTCTATGTCCTGACATTATAATATCATCTCGCTCACTTATAGCACCAACACGAGCATCATCTATTATCTTACTAGACTGTTTACTCGCATTAACTATAATACTGTCACACTGTTCCTTAGCATCCTTCAAAAACATTTTAGATTTATCCTCTGCCTGTTTTAACTGTTCATGACCTTTTTTAGCAGCATCTAAACCATCTAATATTTTTTGCTTTCTTTCATCCATAGATGATTGAATCATTGGCCAAACAAATTTCATAGTAAACCAAACAAAAATGGCAAAAGTTATCATTTGTCCAAGCAAGGTGGCGTTAATATCCACTTATCGATCCCCCTAAATATATATATCAACTATTTTGGAAAATAATTCTCTAATGTTGACATAAATGGATTTGCAAAAGTAAAGAATAATGCAATACCAATACCAATCATAGAAATAGCATCTAACAAACCTGCAACAATAAACAATTTAACCTGCAACTGAGGTATCATTTCCGGCTGTCTAGCAGCACCTTCTAAAAATTTTCCACCTAAAAGACCAAAACCAATTGCAGTACCCAGTGCGCCTGCACCTATTAATATAGAAACAGCCAACATTATCATACCTTGCAAATTACCCACAACTTGTGCTATTTGAATAGAAGATTCCATCTTTCCCCCTTATAAAAGACATTCAAAACAAAATTAATGTGATTCTTCAGCTAAACTTAAATATACTATAGTTAAAACCATAAAAACAAAAGCTTGTATTGTAATTACTAGTATATGAAATATTGCCCATGGTCCACCTAAAACCCATTGTGCGAACCAAGGCAACAAAGCTATCAAAATAAAAATCAACTCTCCTGCATATAAATTTCCATACAACCTTAAACCTAATGAAATAGGCTTTGCTAATTCTTCTATAACTTTAAGAAAAAAATTAACTACAAACATAAAAGGTCCAAATGGTCTAAAAAAAACCTCAACAAAAACTCCCTTAATCCCTTTTGCTGCTAAATTATATATAATAATAAGCATAAAAACAGATATAGACATAGCTAAAGTTAAATTTGGATCAGTTGTAGGAACTAATTTTATATCTTGCAGAAATTGAATTCCCATCAGCTTGCCTAAAACATAAAAAAAATCAACAGGTATTAAATCCATAAAATTCATTAAAAAAACCCAAACAAATATAGTTAACGCTAAAGGCGCTACTAATTTGCTTTTTCCATGATAAGTATCTCGAACCTGACCATCTACAAAGTCGAAAATCAGCTCTATAAAATTTTGAAAACCACTTGGAGCATCTACTGTAGCTTTTCTTGCAGTAATATAAAAAAAACCTAAAACAAAAACCCCAATAAATATAGAAACAGCTAATGTATCTACATTAAATGTCCAAAAACCATTTCCAACCTCAACATGAGATAAGTGATGTCTTATATAATCACCTGTAGTTATAACACTATTATTTACGCTCATAAAAACCTACATCTCCATAAAAAATAAAAAACACGTCAACCAAAATGATAATTGAAAAAAAAATAGAAAAAGAAAAAAACAAAGTGGACTGAAAATTCCAATTTTAAAAAAAACAGAAAAAACTACAATTAACAATACAACTTTCAACAATCCTGCAAAATAAAACTTTCTAACAATAAATTTAGGCGAATAATTTCCATTATTAAAAAAAAACACAACAAAAAATAAAAAAAATGAAAAAATGCTAGTAACACCTCCCAAAAAACCAGATAATGCAATACTATAATTAAACTTATAATAAACCAAAAGAAATAACAAAAATAACAAAAGAAATTGAAATACAGTTACAACAAAAACATTTTTTAAATTTAACATCGAACATTTTTTTAACATAAAAAAACAACTAAACGTTACAAAAAGATTTATTTATAATAAACAAAATTTTAAATTATTTCAATACTAAATAAAAATATTAACAAGCATTATACTTGTTTTTTATATAAACTAATAAAATTAATAACGAAGATAAAGTTAAACCTGGAATTCTTGATGCTTGATCTAAAGTAAACGGCCTAACCAGATTAAGTTTTTCGGAAATTTCTAACGATAGACCAGAAATATTATTATAATTAATATTATTCGGAATTTTTATATGCTTAAACTTTTTTAATCTATTTACCTCATTATATTGTTTATTTAAATAACCTGAATATTTAACCTTAATTTCAATTAACATTAAAACATTATATGATAAATTAAAATCAAAAACAGATTTAATTATCTTAAAACTAACCAATTGATATTTAAACAAATTAAAAATACTACAATTTTTAAAAACACTTAAACCAAAAAATCTATTAAATTTATAAAAATCTAACGAACATGATTTATAAATATTTTTCTTTAACAGAAAACTGCCATATTTAACTTTATCATATTTTTCTAAAAACTGACGCCACTTGTAATCTGAAATTAATCCTAATTTTCTTGCTTTTTCTGTCAATCTAAAATCCGCGTTATCCTCTCTTAATAACAATCTATATTCAGCTCTGCTAGTGAACATTCTATACGGTTCATCAACACCCTTAACAATTAAATCATCTATTAAAACGCCTATATAAGATTCTGATCTAGATAAAACAAAAGCCTCTTTACCTAAAACAAGGCATGATGCATTAATACCAGCAATTAAACCTTGAGCAGCAGCCTCTTCATAACCAGTAGTACCATTTATTTGACCAGCAAAAAATAAACCTTTAATATTTTTTGTCTCTAGTGTAAATTTTAAAATTCTGGGGTCGAAAAAATCATATTCTACAGCATAACCTGGTCTTGTAACCTTAACATTTTCAAAACCACGAATGGTTTTTAAAAAATTATATTGAATATTAAATGGTAAGCTTGTAGCTAAACCATTTAAATAAAACTCATAACTATTTAAACCTTCAGGTTCTAAAAAAATTTGATGATTAGTCTTCTCTTTAAACCTAACAACTTTATCCTCAATAGATGGACAATATCTAGGACCAACCACATTTATACTACCATTATAAATAGCAGAAAAACTTATAGAATTTAATATGGTATCATGAGTACTATCATTCGTATATGATATATAACAATTTTTATTATATATTTTTCTAAAAGATGAATTCCAAAATGAAAAAAATGGAATTGGAAAATCACTTTTTTGAACACCAAAATGATCTAAACAAATAGAACGAAGATCAATTCTAGGAGGTGTGCCAGTTTTCAATCTACCAATAACAGAAAAACAATCTCTAAACCTCTGTGATAATAACACAGACGAACTATCCCCCATTCTTCCACCTGAATAACTGACATTTCCTATAAAGATTTTACCATTTAAAAATGTACCTAAAGTAAAAATAACGGTTTTTGAATAAAACTTAAATTTATTCTCAGTCACAACGCCAATAATAGAATCATTTTTAATAATTATATCATTTACCGTCTGCTGCAAAATAAATAAATTATTTATATTACATAAAAATTTATTTACAATACTCTTATATAAGAATCTATCTACTTGAATTCTAGTTGATTGAACAGCTGCCCCTTTGCTAGAATTTAATTTTTTAAAATTAATGCCAGATGAATCAGCAAAAATACCAATGCAACCACCCATTGCATCTATTTCCTTAACCAAATGACTTTTACCAACTCCGCCAACAGAAGGATTACACGAAAGTTCTCCAATTGTATCTAATTTACTAGTTAGTAACAAAACAGACATGCCCATTCTAGATGCAGCAAAAGATGCCTCTACACCAGCATGACCAGCACCAACAACTATAACATCAAACGTAAAACTAGATTTAAGATTGCTAAAAATGATTACTTACCCACACAAAAATTAGAAAATATTTCATTCATAACATCTTTAGAAACTTGTTTGCCCAAAATCTCTGATAAACATAAATAAGCATTTTTTAAATTCTCAACACAGATATCCAATGACAATAATTGTCCATTACAATAATTAACATTATCAATGTTAGCTTTAACCTTTAAAAATAAATTATAATGTCTTTTATTTATCATGTAAGAATCATTTTTAACATCAGATAATATTTTCTTAAATTCATTTAAAAACAAATCTATACCAATATTTTTCTTTACAGAAATAAAAAACTCAACATAATTTTTATGAAAAACAACCTTTTCACGACAAGACAATAAATCAATTTTATTTTTTAAAACAAAAAATTTTTTTTTACTATAATAACGTTTAAAAATATCTTTAAAAATATCACATTCAAAAGGATCTGATATTTTATTCGTATCAAACATATAAATTATAATTGACGCCTTATCAAGCTGTTCAAATGTATTTGAAATACCAGTTTTTTCAATAAAACACGTTGTAGAAGTATTAAAACCAGCAGTATCAACTAATTTAAATTTAATATCATCCATATTTAAATCGCCTTCTATAAAATCTCTAGTTGTACCAGGTAAACTTGAAACAATGGCACGATTTTTCTTTAATAAAGTATTAAAAAAACTTGATTTTCCAACATTAACATCTCCTAATAAAACAACATTGAAAGTATCAGAGATAAAATAATCAATATACAAACTATCAAATAATTTATTAAAAAGAATTTTAATACTATCAAATTTCACAAAAAACAAATTAAAATCAAAAGAAATATCATCCGGAAACTCTATACACGCCTCTAAATCTTGTCTTAACTTTAACAATTCATCCAAAATAATATTAATTTTTTTTGAAAAAGATCCAGATAATGACTTCAATATAAAAGTATTATGAAATAAAAATTTAGATTTAATTAAAGAATTAATTGATTCAGCCTGTAATAAATCTATTTTACCATAAAAAAATGCTCTAAAAGAAAACTCGCCAGGTTCAGCTAAACGCGCACCAAGCTCTATTATCCTAAGTAATAAAGAATCTAAAATTAAATCATTACCATGTGCATGAAATTCTACCACATCTTCACCAGTAAAAGACCTAGGTTTGCTAAAATATAATATAATACCAAAATCTAATAAAACGTTATTTCTACCAAAAAATGATGAACGCTGCACAACATCTGACTTTATATTTTTTTTTGAAATATGAGATGCTATAAATAAAGATTTACTACCTGACACTCTAATGATACCAATTCCACTAGAACCTCTAGAAGTGGAAACAGCAACAATGGTATCAATTAATTTTTCTATCATAACATTAAGAAATATTCACATTTTTCATAATTATCCATTGCTGTAATATGGATAAAATATTATTTACAATCCAATATAAAATCAAACCAGAAGGAAATTGTAAAAAAATTAACAAAAATATAAATGGCATAAACATCATAATCTTTGCCTGCAAAGGATCTTGAACGGGGGGATTTAACTTTTGTTGTACAAACATTGTAAGACACATAATAACTGGCAATATATAATATGAATCTTTACTAGACAAGTCAGTAATCCATAAAAAAAATGGTGCATGTCTAAGCTCGACACTTTCTAATAAAACGTAATACAAAGATATAAAAACAGGTATCTGTATTAATATTGGAAAACAACCACTTAAAGGGTTAACCTTTTCCTTTTTATATAAATCCATAACTGCTTGACCAAATTGTTTTTTATCATCTTTATATCGTTCCTTTAATAAATTTAATCTAGGCTGCAATTTTTTCATATTACCCATAGATCTATAACTTATAGACGACAAATGAAAAAATAATAACTTCATCATAAATGTAACTAAAATTATAGCAACACCCCAATTCTGAACCAAATTAAAAATTTTATTCAATAATAAAAAAATGGGACTAGAAATAGGCCAAAAAATTCCATAATCAATGGAAAGATCTAAACCTTTATATAATTTGCTTAAAAAATCCTTAACTTTAGGCCCTACATATAATTTAGACTTAAAATTTTTACATTCTCCTGGAAAAACAACTATCTCATTTTCACTAATATATTTAAAAACATACAAATTATCACTTTTCTTTTCTGCTGTATAAATATAATCGTAAGAAAAATCAGGTATCCAAGATGATAAAAAATATCGCTCTAAAACAGCAATCCAACCACCATTAATTATATAAGAGAAATCTTTTGATGAAATATCATCAAATGGTATCTTTTTATATGGCTTAGATTCTGTATATACCGCTCCACCTTCATAAGTTCTCATACTAGCATTAAAAAAACTATCTTTAACAATACTTCTTTTTTGTTTAATTAAACCATATATTCTTCCAGAATAAATTTTTTCACTATCATTACGAATATAAAAATCAACATCAATCTCATAAGAATAAGATCTAAAAGTATAAACTTTATTAATAAAAATTCCATCAGATAATTCATATTCTAAATTAACTAATAAATTTGAATCAGTTTCTTCAATACTATAGTCAATATATTTTGAAGAATATATATACCTATTAATTTTATCTAAACTAATATTACCAGAAAAAAAACCAGACTGTGCAAAATAAGATTTATCTTTTGATTTTTCAAAAACAACAATACCATCACCAGATCCTTTAACAGCTCCTGCATACTTCTTTAAAGATAAAAATACAATATCACCACCAACTAAATCTATTTTGGCAGAAACCAAACTTGTATCAATAGAAATTTCCTTAGAATTTTCAGATAAAATGCTGTCATCAACTTCACTAGAAAAATCGACAACACTAGAATAATCAGATTTGCTATCTGATTTTAATTTGTCAGTCAACGTTTTCTCATTTTCCCAAGTATTAAACAAAATAAATACAAGAAAAAATATTAAAATCCATAAAATATATCTTACACTCTGCTTATTCATAAATACACTTCAAAAACAATTATAAAATAGGATTATACCCACCATAAAAAAATTTATTACACCTTAAAATACGAAAAAAACACAAAAAAAGCGCAAAAAAAACATTATATTTAAATATCGCATCATTCATATAAATAGAACACGTAGGATAAAATCTACAAGAACTAAATAAAAAAGGATCAACAAAAAAATAATAAAAAGTTAATATAAATAAAAAAACTTTTTTCATAACAAATATTATAAAAACAAAAAAGTATGTGTATTAAAACAATCAAGCAATAAAACAAAAAAACAATATTCAATTAGAATTAATTGTTTTGATAAAAACACCTTGGCATAACGTCTAATTATTGACCTATCAAAAGCTTTCATAAATATATTTTTTCTTACTTTAATAGAAAACTTTATATCTTTAGATTTTAAAAACCTAAATATAAACCCACTAACAAAAATACCACAAAAATAATAGTTCAACTTAAACAAATTTATACACTATTTAGTTAATCTTGAACGGGATTTAGCTCGTCTACATTTAATGATCCTACGACCAGATACACTTCTCATTCTAATTCTAAAACCATGTTTCTTTTTCATTTTACGCACATTAGGTTGAT
>Ga0307987_1000156_pt1 | contig 42051 bp, 22 predicted proteins | sample EllFjometagen181_FD_203157 | JGI IMG/M metagenome (GOLD analysis project Ga0307987, IMG submission 203157) | Marine microbial communities from Ellis Fjord, Antarctic Ocean - #181 | ecosystem: Environmental > Aquatic > Marine > Unclassified | place: Southern Ocean | collected 2014-10-08 | reverse complement strand
GTGAGGGTGTAGTAGCCGTCGCCCTGAGCCATGGCGGGCATCATCCAGTCGTGGGAGACCAGGGAGACCACCCAGGTGTTGACCCGCAGGTCGTTCCACAGCTCGGTGGTAGCGTCGATGCTCGCGGTGCGGATGTCGTTGCCTGTGCGGGGAACCGGCCCCATGTACTCTCGCCAGCGAGGCTCGGAGTAGCCTTGGGAGGCGCGGATGGTGCCCGAGGCGCTGCCCAGGCCGTTGGGACGGCCGTCGGTGAGGACGATCATGGCCCGGTAGTTGGCGCCGGTGTCTGCGGCTTCCTCGAACATCTGCTGGGCCATGATGATGCCGGTGGAGTGATCGGTGCCGGGCTCGTCGGTGTATTCGCGGGGCATGTCCGGGTAGCAGCCACCTGTGGGGTTGGTGAAGTCGTCGCGCTGGGCTAGCGGCCACTTGAGGCGGCAGTTGCGGCCGTCGTAGTGGTCGGTATCGCGGCCGCCCTTGCTGGCGATGTTGAGCAGGTCCCAGTCGGCTTCCACGGCGGCAGCTGTGACGGGATTGGCGATGCTGACCAGGGGGGTGTACTCCCAACCGAAGCGGTTGGTGAAGATGGTCATGCCGATGGTGTCGATGTCGCTGGCGCTCTCGGACAACATCTGGAGCGCCACCAGCACGGCATCCCGAGCGTCGGCGAACTTGGCTTCGCCCCACGAACCCGTGATGTCCAGCACAATGATGACCTGCAGGCTGCGGGTGGCCGAGGTGGCCGTGGCGGTGGCGTCGAAGGTCTCCATGCCCCACAGCCGCGCCAGGAGGAAGGGCACGGCGTCGGCGTCCTCACGGCCCAGGCTGGTGCGCACCGCGTTGGGGTTGATGTTGTCGGGCGCGAAGACGGGGACGGTGTCGGTGTCGTCCCAGGTGCCGAAGGTGACCTCGACGCTGTTGGGGGACTCACCGGCGATGCGGTTGGCGGCCGTGACCTGCTCGGCGGCGTCTTCGGCCAGGGCTTGATCTCCGGTCTGACGCAGGACGATGAGTGCGGCCTGCGAGGTGGCGTCGGCGAGGTCCTGGGCCTGGCTGTGGGCCATCAGCATATAGGCGGTGTCGATGGCCAGCGCCCCGAAGCCGAGCACGACGATCATGGCCACCGCCAGCATCAGGGTGAAGTTCCCCCCTCGCCGATGGCCGAACGGGCGCTTGCTGGGCAGGTTCATGGGTGGGCTCGATGAGGACGGGTTCGGATGAGTGCCAGCATACAGCGGTATCTCTGGACAGACCACCGGCCTGAGCCAGGTGGCCACCTCCTTCTTCGGCAGGATGTTCCCTGGCTGTAGCTTTGTTTACTCAGTGCCTTCGGCGCGCAGGACCGAGCCATCCGACATGCCCACCAGCAGGCTGTCGTGGAAGTAGACGACGGACTCGGGCCAGATCTCGGTCTCCCAGGTGACGATGGTCTCGAGGCTGGTCCCATCGGTGGTCAGGCCCACCATGGCCTGCCAGGGACCTTCGGTAGGGGAGGGGTAGTCGTTGCCCTCCACCGCCAGCACCAGGGTGCGACCCTCGCTGAGAGGCAGCAGATCCACGACGGTGATGTCATCCAGCGCGGTGGCCACCTCGACCCCATCGGCGCTGATGGTCCAGACGCGCCAAGAGAGCACGGTGCCCACGGACACCCCCACCAGCAAGCCCAAGTCCGCTGCCAGGGACTCGGTCCGGGTGACGAACACCCGGGACAGCCCGCTGACCGGCTCCAGCCCGTCGGAGCCCAGCTCGAACGCGTGGAAGCGGTTGATGGAGCTGGTGTCCGAGGCGTAGCCGAACACGTGCAGCGTGTCGTTCACCACCAGCAGGCCGGTGAAGCGGTTGTCCCCCGGCGGTTCGGGGTGATCGTAGGCCTGGTCGATGACGAAGGTCTCGCCCCCGTCGTCGGACCGGTAGACGTAGGCGTTGACATCGGAGCTGTCGTAGTCGTCCAAGGTGCCGCCGCTGCCGCAGGCGTACAGGCTGTCGCCGAGCGCAGCGATGTCGTGCACGTGCCAGGCGAGCTCCAGCGTGCGGCTCTTGCTCCAGTCACCCCCAGCGGACTGCAGGTAGACATTGCCCAGCAGATCGTCCTCGGTGGCGTCCACCCCCGGCAGCAGCAGCCTATCGTCGGTGCTGCGGAAGTGGTCGACCTGTTCCTCGTCCACCACGAAGGCGCTGGCCACGGCGGTGGGATCGTCCAAGCTCTCCCAGTAGCGCAGCTCGATGGGGGTAATGCGCCCCAGGTTGAGGTTGGCGTCGCCGTAGCCGAGGTACAGCCGGTCGTCGAAGGGGTACAGCTCATGGACCCCGTGCAAGAAGTCGCTGTGCCCGAGGTCCTCGGTGTTGATTTCTATGTAGTCGTCGATAGGCCGACCCCAGGGCACAGGCGCCTCGAAGATCACCGCCTGGATGTCGGGGTAGGTGGCCACCGCCGCCGCTGTGTCCGCGCTGTCGGGGGTAGGGTTGCAGGCGGCGAGGATGAGGGGGAGCAGGGGGATCATGGGGTGCCTCCGTGGAGGGAGTCTATATGACCCTCGGCAGCCCGAGACGTACTGGGCGCGAAGCAGCTCCCGCCACCAGCGCCGCTTCCGACCCCATCGTGCTGGCCTCGCCTGTGCATGGCTCATTCAGCAGGTGTAGGTTTGTCGTCATGCGCACCGTCCTGAAGATCCTCACCGCATGGAACCTGGTGCTTCCAGGTCTCTTCCTTGCTCTGCTCGTCGGCGTGGTTGGCTTCGACCTCGGCATCGGTCGGGGCGATGCGCTGGATCTGGTGGCCTATGGGGTGGCTTGGACCTGGGTGATCAGCACCCCCATCACAGGTCTGGCGGGGCTTGCCCTGGGCTGGCGGCGGCGGGTCTGGTGGAGCTTGGCGGTCCATGCCCTGGCCTTGGCCCTGTGGAGCGCGAGCTTCTTCTTTATCCTGCTTGCGCCTGGATACATGGATACGCGGCTCGCGATCTGACGGTCACGCCTCGTCACTCCGCCCCGTCGCCACCGTCCACGCCGGGGTCGATGCCAGCGCCCAGGCCACCAGCAGCCAAGGCGCCTTGCCCACCAGCAGCAGCCCCCCGAAGAACAGCGCCGCGGGGGTACGGTCCAGCATCAGGGTGCGGGGAACCCCCACGGGTCGGCGCCAGAGCCTTGCACAAGCAGCCACGGAAAAAGCCCACGCCACCGCCACCGCGGGACCGGCTGGGATGGTGCCCTCCACCCAGCGGAACAAGCCCCACCACGCCGCCAGTAGCAGCAGGTGGGTGCCGGGGATGGCCAGCAACGCCCACGGTGCCCAGCGCCTGGGACCCCCATCGAGGCGCTCGAGGGCCAGGCCGATCAGGCCGGCGTACAGGGCCCAGCCCAGCACCCCTACCGGGGGCACGGCGAAGAGCCCGGGGTGGGTCCAGTGCCACAGCCCGGCGTGGACACAGACCGGCTCGATGAGCGCGGCGTCGGTGAACACCAAAGCGCCAAGGGCCAGGGGGGCCCAGCGCGACCCCTGGCCCAGTACGGCGCGCACGATGGCCAGGGCCGACAGCACCACCACCGGCCAGATGAGCGCCACCATCAGGGGCACGTGCCCCAGGAACACGCACCAGTCGGGGTTGTAGGCGTAGAAGCCGTACAGGGTGATGCAGGTCTGCTCGCTGGCCCAGGCCGTGGTGAAGACGATGGCGTAGGCCAGCAGCACCCGGGATGGCCGCTCGCTGCGCCGGACGGCCAGCACCAGCCAGGCCAGCACGATCAGGGCGGCGATGGGCTCGATCCAGAGCATCAGCCTGCTCCCGGTAGGCCTGCGAGCTCCCAGGCGTGGTAGGTCGCCAGCAGGGTGGCGCCCAGCCAGGTCAGGGCCGTGCAGTGGGCGCTGGTCACCCCGCCGCTGCGGAGCATGCCCTTGTACAGCCCAAGCTGCATCAGCGGCGCCGTGCCCATCACCGCGGCCCGCCAGGGCACGACCCCCGCAGCCCAGCCGCCGAAGACCACCAGCATCGACGCCAGCAGGAGCCCGTCGATGATGCGGGTTGCACCCTTCACCCCGTGTACCACCGGGAAGGTGGGGAGCCCGGCCGCGGCATCACCCGCGTGGTCCCGCAGGTCGTAGATGATCTCGTAGCTGATCTCGAAGAGGAAGAAGAACAGCGCCACAACCACCACGGTCAGGGGCGTGACGTCGGGTAGCAGCGTGGGGTTCACCGCCAGGGGGTAGGCGAAGCAGGTGAGGATGAAGCCGGTGGTCGAGGCGGTGTTCTTGATGCCGTACAGCTGCTTGATGCGGCGCTTTCCGGGCAGCAGGGGCCAGTTGTAGGCCAACCCCAGCCCGTGGTAGGCCAGCCGCCAGGGCAGCAGGGCGGGCGCCAACACCCCCTGGATCACCAGCGAGATCACCAACACAGTCAGCCCGCCCCGGGCGATGAGCTTGCGGTGTTTAAAGGCTTGATCGGTGCCCGCCACAGCGTTGACCCGGTCCTCGCCAAAATCGACCACCCGGTTGAGCAGGTTCACCAGGAACCAGTCCAGGGCGCACAGCCCGGCCGCCAGCCAGGGATAGCCCCCGCTGAAGATGTGCCCGAAGGTCAGGCAGGCCAGGGTGCCGATGGCGACGATGTGGGGGCGGGTGATGCTGGACAGCACCCGCAGGGTCGAGGGGCGGCTCATGGTAGGGCTCCGGCCGGCCCCTCTAACGCTGCTCTGGCGCCTCGGGCTTGACCAGGTTCCAGTAGCCGCGCTCCTGCAGCACCTCGCGGGCGTGCGCGTCGACCTCGAGCTGGGTGCCACCCTCGGCCCGCTGGGTTTGCTGCAGCAGCCAGGCCTGGAGCTCCACCTCGAGGGCCGCGGCCCGCTCGGGCTGCTCGTCGATGAGATTGTGCTGCTCGTCGGGATCGACGGCGAGGTCGTAGAGCTCGAGGTGAGGGGGCGTCGTGGGATCATCCTGTAGACGCGGGCCTTGATCCTGGGCCGCCGTGTCGACGGCGAGGTTGGTGAGGATCAGCTTGGCGCCGTCGTGGCGAATGGCGGCGTTGTTGATGTTCGTGATGGAAAAATGCGGCCGGGTCTCGTAGCTGCCGTCGGCCATGCCCAGCAGAGGCAGCAGAGACTGGCCGTCCATGTTCTGGTCCACCGGGATGCCTGCCCGGGCCAGCAGGGTGGGGGCCAGGTCGATGCCCTGCACGGGCTGATCCACCGCCAGGCCCGTCTGTGGCAGGGCGGGGTCCCGGATGATCAGGGGGACCTGCAGCACGGTGTCGTACAGCATGCTGTGATCGATCACGCCGTGCTCGTACAGGTCCTCGCCGTGGTTCGAGGTGATCACCACCACGGTGCGCAGGCCGAGCTTCTTGTCGGTGAGGGACTCGAGGATACTGCGGATGGCGTGGTTGTAGAACAGCAGCGTGGCGTCGTAGTGGTCGATGGCATGCTGCACCGATCCCTCGTGGCCCAGGCTCGGCTCGAGCTGCTGTTGCAGTGCCGACAGGTGTGTGGCCTGGTCGCAGGCGGGCTGCTCGGGGTGCCAGCGATGCAGTGCCGCGGACGGTGGCTTGGGTCGAGGTGCGTGCAGGTCGATGTTGTGGACCAGGACGAAGAAGGGCTCCTGCACGTCGTTGCGCAGCCAGCGGGCGATGGGCTGGTGGAAGCTCGGCTCGCCCCCGTCCTCCATGCGGAAGACCTCGTCGAAGCCTTCGGATGGGAGCTCGTAGTCCGACGCCAGGGTGCCGCCCCAGAACACGGCGGTGTGGTAGTCGTACATGCCGAAGATCTCGGGCAGGGTGCGGCTGCCTTCCTCGATCCACTGCAGGCTGCCGCCTTCGGGGGCGACCACGGGGTAGCGGCCGGTGAGAATGGTGGCCAGCGACGGCATGGTCCAGCCCGACTGGGCGAAGGCCTGCTCGAAGTGGGCGCCGTTCTTGGTCATGGTGCGCAGCACGGGGGCCACCGCGGTGCCGTCGCGGACGTGGGTGACGCGGTCGGCACGCAGCGTGTCGATGTCGATGAGCAGGATGTTGGGCCGATCGGCCGTGCCGCGGGAGCCTTCTGCTGGGCCATGGGGCTGGGGCTGGGGAGAGGGCTGCACGGTCTCGGTGGCGGGGGTGCAGGACGTGATCAGCCACGCGGCGCTCACCACCGCGATGTTGCGGAGTGGTGGAATCGAAGGGGGAAGCATCCGTGCCATGGTGGGAACATAATATGCGCCGCGTCGGGTTAGGGAGGCGTCGATGGTCAAGCCCCGTCAGCACCTGTTCAGCTTCGTTCCGGACGTCCTCTCCGTGGGCCTCATCCTCGGTGCGCTGGGTGCCTTGTGGCGCTTCTTCTTGGTAGACCAACGCCCACCGATGGATCTGGGCCACTACTTCGACGCGCTGCCCGATGCCTGGCGGGCTTGGGGCGAGCTCGACCTGCAGGGCCTGGTCGATCTGGCGCTGCACGCCGGCGGCCTGTACAACTTGGCCCTCGGTCTACTGGCGCGGGTGCTCGGTCGCTCTCCTGCGCTGATCGAATGCGTGGAGGTCTTCTGGCTCGCGCTGCTGCTGTTCGCCATGTGGGGCTGTGCTCGCCGCCTGGGGGGCCCGTGGGCGGGAACGGTCACGCTGGCCCTGGCCGCCGCCATGCCGGTCATGCACACGGGCGCCCGTTCCCATTGGATCCACTTCCCCGAGGCCGCCCTGCTGATGGTGGCGCTGTGGTTCTGGGTGCGCGATCCCACCCTCGAGGGTCGGCTCTCCCGGGTGGGGCTGTGTGCCGCGCTGGCGCTGGGTTTCTGCCTGCGTCCCACCGCGCTGCTCTTCGGCCTGCCCCTGTTGGCCCTGGCGGGCTCCATGGCTCAGCCGCGGTCTCGCATCTTCCTGCCGGCCAGCTCGCTGCTCGCTGCGCTGCTGGTGCTGCTGCCTTCTCTGCCCGAGTACATCCAAGGCAAGTCCGTGATCCGCGAAGTGTACGCGGAGGTGGTGGCGCCCCTGGGGCCCTCACTGCTGGAGCACAGCTACCTGCTGCCCGGTGGGGCGGTGCTGCTGGGGGTGGCGCTGCTGCCCCTGGTGGCTCGCTCGCGGCTGCGAGAGCGGCCGCTGTGGTTGCTGGCCACCTGGGTGACCATGGGGCTGTGCCTGTGCGCGTTCTTCCATGTGGGACCCGACAACTTCCCCCTGATGTTCCTGGGCGCTGCCATGGTGGCCGCGCAGGGCCTGGCCATGCCGGGGAGCGCTGGCTGGCGCCGCTGGGCAAAGCCTGCAGCGGGCCTGAGCCTGGTCGCCCTCGCCGCGCTGTCCATGGTGACCCCCTTCCTGCTCGAACAGTACGCCATGCCCTTCACCGGTGTGCTCGGCCGTAAGGTCGTGTCGCTCGAGCCCCGGCACTACCAGCGTCCTCAAGTCCAGGCGGTCACCCTGGATGCCATCCGGCCGCTGCTGGACCAGGTCTGCAAGTGGTCCGACGACACCTGCACCGTGCTGGCCTCCAGAGGCTTGGTCAACTTCAACCGCGAGGACGACCTGTCCCTGGCCTGCTTCCTCGATGGTCGCGATGACCTCGTCCTGCACAACGCGGGTCAGTTCTTTTTCCTCACCGACATCGAGTCCGACGACGCCGTCGAGGGTCTGATGGTGCTGGAGTGTCCCCACGCTGCGCCCGAGCCCGACAACCTCTTCACCGAGCGGGAGCGCGCCCTCGAGGCCATGGTGGCCGCCCTCGATGTCAGCTTCATCCAGCGGCTCTACGCTCCTCTGCGCTGCAGCTTCAACGTCTACCGCGTCGATGAGCCCGACCCCCAGCAGGCCCTCGAGGACTTCTGGCTCGAGTATCCCTGGGTGCACTCGGGGCCCAAGTCCCGTCCAGCGAAGGGTCACCCTCAGCGCAGGTAGACGATGGGCAGGGGCTTGACCGACGAGGTGGCGCTGGTGGGCCGCGGTGCTCGGTGTTCGGGGTCCAGGGGCCAGCTGTCGTCCGCCAAGGCCGTCGCGCAGGGCAGCCCGTCCCCGGCGCTGGGGTCCATGTCGTAGATCAGGGCGCGGCCGTCGCTGTACACCGGCCCGCCCAGTAGACCTTCGAGGCTGCGCTCCACCCGGCGCAGGCGGGTCTGCTGGGCCAGCATCAGGGCCCGGACTTCGGCGTCGCTGTGGTGGTCGTTCACGGTGAAGTAGGCGTCCCGCTGCAGCAGCACCCAGCGGTAGCCCAGATCCTGGGCCGCCGTGCGGCCGGCCTCGAAGTCTGGCGATGCCTCGACCTGTCCGCTGCCCGCCGCACGCAGCAGATCCGCCACGAAGGCGTTGTCGTCTTGGAAGCTGCGGGCGTCCTGAGGGATGAACACCGGGTTGCGCTCGAGCATGCCCCCCAGGATGGGGCGCCCGTGGGCGATCTGGTAGTACAGGTGGGCCTGGGTCCAGCCGTAGGGCAGCTCGATGACGGCGCCCGGATCGCCCCCGGCCAGGCAGCGATAGCCCGCGGGGATGCTGGCGTCCCAGGTGGGGAAGGGCGCCAGGCCGGCCCGGGCCAGGCCCGTCGCAAAGACCAGCGCTACGCCCCCCAGCACGGCGGCGTGCCGCAGGGGGCCCAGCTTGGTGGCTCGGGCCAGCACCACGGCGGCGGCGAGGAACACCAGCACGTCTACGATGGCGAAGGCCCGGGCGGGCCACCACAGCCGCTGCATGAAGCCGAAGGTTCGGGACAGCAGCAGGTACAGGGGGCTGGGCACCGTGACAGTGCCGATGGCAAGCATGGGTCCCACGGCGATGAGCATGGCCAGCAACAAGGGAGCCAGCAGGCCGCCCCGATCCAGGCGGCCGGGGCGTCGCAGCCAGGCCGCAAGGGCGATGAGCATGCTGATGGAGAGGGCCTGCTGGTGCCCCACCAGGCGTTGACCGCCGTCGGCGGCCTGCATGAAGTAGCTGGCCTTGCCCAGCAGGGGCTGCCAGGTCAGCAGGGCGATGCGGTGACCTTCCATGGTCACCGGCGCCACGCTGGCCAGGCTCCAGGCCCCCACATCCAGCAGCCCCGGCACCGGCTCGGTGGCCAGCTCGGTGCGCAGCAGCATGGGCGCGGCCACCGGCGCCGCCAACACCACGGCCACGACCGCCATGGCGACCAAGCGGCCCAGGATCGCGGCACGTCCGCCCGCGTCGGAGGGTGGGCGCAGCAGCCGCCACGCCCCCATGGCCGCGCAGGCCATGCCCGCGAAGATGGCGTAGTACCAGTACTGGTAGCCCAACACCGCCAGCAGCACGCCCCCCAGCAGCGGCGCCTTCCAGCCGGGGCGCTCGGCGGTGCGCCAGGCTTGCAGGAGGAACAGCGGGATCAGCCCCAGGATGGCCTGGGTGGGCCGGCCCTCGGCGGCTTCGTACAGCACGAAGGGTGACAGGGCGAACAGCAGGCTGACGAAGGCCACGGTGGTGCGGCAGTCCACGAAGTGCCGGGCCAGGCGGGAGAAAGCCCAGCCCGAAAATGCCAGCCCCAAGATCAGGAACAGGTTGTAGCCGAGCACCGGCCCCAGCAGCAGCCGCAGGGGCAGGGCCAGGATGGCGTCCAGCACGTTGGCCCCGGTGTGCATCAGCACGTCCTTGCCCCACGGATGGTAGAACAGGTCGGTGTGCAGCAGGCTCGAGCCCTCGAGCAGGCCTCGCTCGGTGAACCAGTAGAACCACTGGGTGCCGAAGTGGTCCACCTCGGCGATGCCCAGGAAGTGACTGTGCAGGCGGGGCAGGGCGGGGCCCAGCACCGCGCCTACCAGCAGCAGGCCGAGGACGAGGGCAGGGGAGGGCTTGCGGGGGGACACGGGGGGTGTCGTATCACCCCGGGTCCGGGATCAGGGCAGACTGGCCCCCAGCACCAAGAACGCGGCCCCCGCCTCTTCACCGTTGGTGTCGTCCAGAGGGGCGCCTACCAGGATGTCGCCCAGGCCGTCACCGTCGATGTCGCCGGCGTGGGCCACGGCAGCGCCTGCGGTGCCGCCTTCGGTCATCCCGCGCATCATTACGTCTCCGTCGGACATGGAATAGGTGCCGGTGAACGGTCCGTAGACGAGGAACGCAGCGCCACGGGCGTCCTGGAACGAGGGCGCCCCCGCCAGCAGGTCCAACTGGCCGTCGCCGTCGACGTCCCCCGAGGCGTCCACCACGGCTCCAGCTTCTGCGTGGGCATCGGGCCCGTAGACCACCGCACGGGCATCACCGATTCCGAACTCACCCTCGGGCAGGCTCGTGAGGATGTGCACGGCTCCAGCGTTTTCACCGGCGTTGTCGTTTCGCGGCGCGCCGATGGCCAGATCGTCCAGGCCGTCGCCGTCCAGATCATGGCCTCCAGAGAGGGACAAATACTTCAGGTAGTCTTCGGCCTCGGGGAGCAACACCGCGTGGGCGTCGTCCTGGGACCGGTGGCCTTCGAAAGGTCCCAGGTGCAGAAAGACGCTGTACTCGCCGTCGATGAAGTAGTGGGTGGCCAGGTCTCCCAGGCCGTCTCCATCGAGATCTCCGGCGTGGGTCGGACCGCCACCGTAGGTCGAGTATTCGCTGCCCGCATGCAACGCGGCATCGGCATCGTACTCGTAGCTCTCGCCGCTGATAGGCCCCATGTAGATCCACAGGTCGTCCTCTGAACCCACCAGCAGATCTCCGACACCGTCACCGTTCAGATCACCCCTGCCATCGCCCCCGCACCCCATCTCCATGTGCTCGAGGCTGCCGCGCACGATGGCGTAGGCTTCGTCCGAGAAGAGCTCGTAGTCCCCGGGGCCCAGCTGGGCGCTGGTGAACAGGTAGGCTCCGCCCTGCCCGTACTGGGCTCCGTCTTCGTCTGGCGAGCCCAGCATGAGTTCGTGGACGCCGTCGCCGTCCATGTCCCACACAGGTGCGATCGTGGTCCCCAACCACTGCTGTTCGGTGGTCCCCTCGATGAGGATGTCCGCTGCGGGTAGGCGCCAGGTGCCCGGGGGCGGCGCGCGGAGCACGTAGGCGCCACCCAGGAATCCGTCCCAGCTGCCCAGCTCGGGTGCGGCCACTGCGAAGTCGTCCAGGCTGTCGCCGTCCAGGTCGCCCAGCGCCGCCAGGCCCGAGCCGGCGAGCTCCATGGCCTCGGAGCCGAGCATGACGTAGTCGGCACTAGCAAGATCGTGCTCATCGAGGATGGGAGAGGGGCCCGGATCGTCCGTATCTTCTGAGGCACCTTCACCGAGGGTGTAGCGGTCGGGCAGCTGGCCGTCCGGATGGTGTGGACTGGCCTGATCAGCGTCCGCTGAACCCGGCGAAGACGACAGCGGTGGGTCGCAAGCCGGCAGCGTCGCGAGAGCGCACAGCATGCCCCCCGTGGTGGTGATGAGTGCCTTCACAGCACACCTCCATCCGCCCGCCAGGCTCCGAACAAGGCACCGGACAGGATGATCGCGGCGCCTTCGGTGTCGTCCGATCCGTTCCGCCCTGGCACACCGATGACCGCATCGGGGATGCCGTCCCCGTCGAGGTCCGTCCCGGCGGCGACGGACCAGCCAGCGTACTCTGACTCCGCGGCACCATCCAGCCGCAGTGCGACGTCCGAGATGTAGGCGTGGCCGGTGACGGGCCCGAATGCCAGGTAGGCCGCTCCTGATGTCTCTCGGGGTTTGTCGCAGCCGTGTGCCCCCACCATCAGCTCGTCGTGGCCGTCTTCGTCCAGATCCCCGGCGAACGATATTCCTCCAGGGAACGAGGTGACGGTATCGTTCATGATGACCGCCGCATCGTTCGGCAGATCGACGGACGACGGGAACGGGCCGGAGACCATCAAGACAACGCCTCGACCGGCGGCCTCCGAGGACGCGCTTGCGAACCCCAGGGCCAGGTCCGGGTGCCCGTCGCCGTTCATATCACCGCCGGCAGAGAGCCCCCCCATCGAAGATGAGTTGTAGTAGGTACCGTCCATGAGGACGTCGGCGTCGTCGGTCGAGAGGTCGCTGATGATCGGCCCGTGGAGGATCCAGGCCCGGGCGTTTTCCATGTCGCACAGCACCAGATCGTCCAGGCCATCGCCGTCCAGGTCCCCCGCCAATGTGGACTTGATCGGTTCGTGGACCATTCCCGCGGGGGGGACGTCGATGATGATGGCGTCCTGTTCCAGGCTCTCCGGCGCCCGAGATGAGCCCAAGATCAGGTAGGCCCTGGAGCGAGCCCCTTTGTCCCACGAGTAGCCCTTGGTGCCCGCCACCCAGTCATCGAAGCCATCACCGTTGGTGTCACCGACCCCAGCGATGTCATAGCCGAGCCACCAGTAGTCGTTATCGCCGAGCAGGCGTACGGCTTGGTGCTCGAGATCCACTGCGCCCGTGACGGGGCCGTAGACGAGCAGCGCCTCACCGGCGGAACCGACATTGCCGTGCTGATCGAGCTCGCCGGGTGCAGCACCGGGCGCCCCGATGAGGATGTCATCGAATCCATCGGCATCGACATCGCCCGCGCCTGCAACGGCGTAGCCAACTTGGTAGTCGCTGCCGAAGGCGGGCATCACGGCTGCGCTGTCCGCCAGAGAGCCACCGGCCGTGATCGGTCCGTGGATGAGCCACACACCGCCGGTGTCACCGCTCCCCCCGACCAGCAGGTCCGGGTGGCCGTCTGCGTTGACGTCGCCCGCGATGGCTACGGACGCCCCGGCCCCGGCGCCTTCGCCTGTGCCCGTGAGCAGGAGCCCCATCGCTTCGAGGGTGGTGGGGTCGTCGAAGCCGTCGCAGTCGCTGTCCACGCCGTCGCCCTGTGTCTCCATGTTCCAGGGGAACACGTCGGGGTCGCTGTCGTCGCAGTCCCGGTCGTTGTCGGAGACACCATCAGCGGGCTCGCAAGCAGCAACCGGGCTGTCGGGGTCGCCGAACGTGTCGCCGTCGGCGTCGGTCCATCCGCCGTATGCTCCGTCCACTGCGTCCTCGTCCACGGAACCATCACAGTCCTCGTCCACGCCATCGCAGTGCTCGTCGGCGCCAGGGTGGATGGTGGCGTTTGCATCGTCGCAGTCGGCGTCTCCCCCCGCAGCCACGTGCCCGTCGGGCTGTTCGCAGTTCTCGGTCTCGGCCTCGGAATCGCCGTAGCCGTCGCTGTCGGTGTCGGCCCACCACAGCTCGGGTTCACAGCTGTCGGTGGGGCTGTCCACCGGCGGATCGCCGGTGTCGGGCTTGCTGTCTCGGTCGCCGCAGCCCAGCAGCAGCCCCACGCCCATCATCGTCACCCACGTGTTCCTGCCCATGGTTCACCTCTCCCCATCCAGGGGACCCTCGTACCTGTGGTGGGAGCGAGGGTTGGATTCGATCCGTCACCTGTCACCCAGTCTACCAATACCCTTCGCTGCGCGTCATCCGCAGCTCCCACAGGCGCTCGGTGGTCAGGGCGCCGTCGGGCACCGCGGCGACCCCGGTCTGGATCTCCACCAGCAGCCGGTGCAGGCCCCGGACCTCCGCGGGCCGGAGCTCTGCCAGATCCCGTTGCTGCAGAGGGTCGTCGATGACGTCGTACAGGTGGCTGAACCCACCGGCTTCAGGCGCCTTGATCAGGAAGTCGGTGACCTCCGGGTCCAGGGCCGTGCCGTTGTGGAACATGCCGCGCACGGTGTACAGCAGGCCGCCCTGTCGCAGGGCCAGCATGTCGCCGTGGGCGGCGTAGGCCCAGGATCGCCGGTCCTCGGGGAAGGGCTTCGCCAGCAGGTCCTGGCCGGGCAGCCCCGCGGGGGGCACGGCGCCGGCCAGGGTGGCGATGGTGGGGAAGAGGTCCACCAGCTCCACGGGCTGGGTGACGTCCGTGGGGGTGGCGTCGGGGTCGGGCGGGATCACGAACAGGGGCACGTGTACGGTGCGCTCGAGCAGCAGCTGGTTGGCGCCCCAGGTGGGGTGGTCCTCGGCGCCGCCGCCGGGTTCACCCAGGTTGATGCCCGTCAGGCCCGAGACCACCACCCAGCGGGGGCGGTCGGACGCTTCGCTCAGGACACCCAGCAGGCCCCGCACGCCGCCGCCGAGGCCGTGTACGGCCTGTCGGTAGGTGCCGTAGAGCTGCTGGGGGTCGGCGGGCCCTGTGACCGCTTGGGCCAGCTCGGGCTGATGGGCCAGCATGGGCTCGACGAGCTGGGGTACCTGGCCGCTCCAGCCGGTGCGCGAGGCCACATCGGGTCGCTGGCTGATGACCATGTCGGACACCACCACCACCAGCAGGTGGGGGCGGTCGTGGTCCTGCTGCCAGAACGCCTGGGCTTCGCGGTGGATGCTCTCCCAGTCGGCGCGGCCGTCGCCCCAGCTCACCGTGAGGTCCCGGGCGTGCTGGAAGCGTCCCTCGAAGGCTTCGCCGGCGGGCAGGTTGGCGTGCAGCAGGCCCGTGGTGTAGCCGTACAGCCCCAGCACTTCTGGCAGTGTGTGGCGGTCCTCGGGGATGGCCGCGCACCAAGGGCGCTCGTCGCCACCCGAGGGATCGAGGGTGGGCAGTCCGCAGATGGGGATGGCCGAGGGATAGCGGCCGGTCAGCAGCGAACCCAGGCTGACGAAGCTCGAGGGGCTCTGGGCATAGGCCGAGGCGAACATGGTCACGCCGGTGGCCTGGAGCTGGTGGCGCAGCACCGGCGCGGTGTCCTCGCCCATGCCCATGGATGACCGGGCCCCAGCCGCCAGGATCAGCACGATGTCCGGGCCCGTGGCGAAGGCTTCGGCGGGCGCCTCCGCGCGACTGGGCGGGGGGCGGGGCTCTACATGATCGCTGCTACAACCGGCCAACAGCAGTGCGGCCGCGACGGGAGCCCAGCTCATGCGGCCCAGGCAGGAGGCGGTCAGCGCCAGACCGATGGCCCCTAGCCAGGCCAGCTGCACCCAGGCGAAGGTGCCAGCTTGACCCGCAGCGTCGGGCAGCCTGGCGATCCCGAGGCCCGCCAGCAGCAGCAGGTTGGCTGTGGGGGGTAGCGCCAAGGTCAGCAGCAGGCCGATGCCCGCCAGGTGTCGGCCCCAGCGTGGCAAAATACGGGGCCGCAGCGCCGCGAGCCCCAGCCACAAGGCCAGGGGCAGGGTGAGGAAGCGCAGGATCACCCAGCCCACCGTGAGCCAGCGCTGCATGGCCCACAGCAATGCCCGAGGGTAGGCGTGGCTGGCATCGGGGTCGGCCTCGTGGTGCATGGCGTGGGCGATGCCCGCCAATGCGCGCTCGCTGCGAAGCATCAGGGGAAGCTGCAGCAGGGGCACGTCCGTCTGCACCGAGCGCAGCCACTGACGCTCCACCAGTACCCCTCCTTCAACGACCATGATGGTGCCGACGCCGTGGTCCACCTTGAGCAAGCGTTGCTCTTCGAGGGGTTCGGGGTGCAGGCTGAGCCAGACCACCGGTGCGAGAGCCAGCAGCAGCAGGCCGCGGGCGGTGCGGCGTGGTGATCCACCCAGGGCCCACGGCAGCACCGCCAGGGCGGCGAGCCAAGCCAGGGGCAGCATCCGTGGCCAGTCCACCGACGCGCAGCGGGCCGGGTCCAGCGCCGGGAAGCTGGGGGGCAGGCGGGGCGTGCCCAGGGCCAAGACGGTCAGCAGGGCGCCGGCGGTGAGCAAGGCAGCCCCCAAGGAGACCCATGGGCCCCTCGAGCTGCTGGCGCCGTCCCGGGTGCTAGTCATCCTGCTCGGCCAGGCCCTGCTCCAGCCTGGCGCGGACCAGCGGGTCGGTCTCGATGCTCGGGTCCACATCGCGCATCACGGCGGGGAGTCGCTGGGCCGCCAGGCGGGCCGCGGTCCAGCGCACCAGGGGATCGGGGTGCTGCAGGGCTTCTCGAAACAGGCTGGCTCGATGGGGCGAGGGGTTGCGCGCGGCGGCCTCGAGGATGCAGATCAGGGCGTCGCCTTTGGGCTCATTGCCGATGGCGCGCCGGGCCATGGGGCCGCGGTACACCGTCCACTCGATGGCCTCTTCGCCAGGGAGGGTGTCGGACCAGGACTTGGTCAGCTCGTTGTCTTCCTCGAGCTTGGGCTGTGGGCCCGGGTCGACCTCCCGACGTTCCATCGCCGTGTTGAACGCATCGAGCCACGCGTCGAGGCTCTGAGCGCGATGGCCTTCGGCCCGCCACAGCGACCACGCCACCGACGCGGCGATGTGGGGCATGGCGGGGAAGCCGACGTTGTCGATGGGGTTGCCCACGGGGCGCTTCACCTGAGCGTAGGCGGAGTCCATGGCGTAGGCCCATGCCAGGGCGGTCCAGCGGGAGCTGAGGGCCGGGCTGTAGGTCTGCAGGGTCTGCTGGACCTGTTGGATGGTGCGCTCGATCTCTCGCCAGCGCTCCGGGTCATCCCAGGTGGCCGCCGGCGCCCAGCGCCCGATCTTCCCCGCCAGGTGACCCAGGCAGCGGTCCTGGTAGAACCCACTGTACAAGCACATCTCCGCGGCGAGCCCCGGGATGCCGCCCCCCTTGATGGGGTTGTAGGTGGCCTCGCTGATCTGGAAGAAGCACTCGTAGCGCCACTTGTCTTGGTCGGCGCCCAGGCAGATGAGCCAGGCATCCTTGTGCTTGGACTTGTAGGTCCAGTCCACCGCTTGCTGTCCGATGCAGGTGTTCTGGGTCCACGTATCGGAGCACTCGACCTCCATGGGGGCGAGCGAGTTCCATGGGTGTTGGGCCGGAGGCATATCGACCGCCAGCACGGGGTAGGCCTCGCCAGCGCCGACGGGGCCGCTCTCGGGGGCGGCGGCATCCACCTGCCACAGGTGAGGGCGCGCGGTGAGGCTCTCGCAGCGGGCCTTGACCTGGTTCGAGGTCAAGGCCTTGCACAGGGGGCCTGTGTGCTCGGGCCAGTCCACCATCATCACCTGGATGAGGGTCTCTCGGTCCATGCCGGCGGGCAGGGCCCTGACGGCGTCCAGCGCGTCACCGGGCTTTTCGTCCATCTTCGCGGTCAGCCAGCGCTGCTGACAGGCCAGATCCACGCAGTCGCCGAGAGACTCGGGCAGGCGGTCGCAGCCGCTGATGAGTAGGCTCATGCCGAGCAGGGTGGTGGGGAGCCGGCTCACTGTTCTTCCTCGTAGACGCCGTCGCGGTGGAAGTCCGGGACGTGCCCGCTGCGCTCGAGCTTGCGGCGCAGCATGGGGGGCATACCTTCGAGGGTCTGCTGCCAGGTGGAGTCCTCGTCGGGCCAGTTGGGGGGGACGCTGCGATCCAGGGGGCGCCAACCCAGGGAGTTGATGCTGCCGATGTCGGCCATGTTGGTGCCGTCGGTGCTCAGGTTCTCGTCCAGGGGCTGCCAGGCGCTCACCGGCACCGAGGTCTCGCCGCTGTATTCGGCGAGATCCCAGACCATCACGAGGTTGCGGTGGTTGAGCACCGGCTTGCCGAACAGCGCGTTGAACAAGGTCTCGTAGCGGGGCGCCAGGGTGACGAGCTTGCCGGGGAGGTACTCGGCATTGACCACCATGTGGCGGACCCCCAGGTCCACCAGTGCCTGCACGTCATCGGGTTCGATCTCGAAGGTGGCGCCTCCCTGGCCCATTTCGTAGGCCTGCAGGCCTCCCAGCAGGCTGTTGCCCTGGACGAAGTCGTCCCAGGCATCGGGGCGGACACGGTCGACCCACATGGCGTGGCCGTTGACCAGCTTCTTGCCGTGGACCCACTGGTAGCTCAAGCTCTGCTGGTTCTGTGCCAGGGACGGGGCCAGGGGGAGCTCCACCAGGGCCGTGCCTTCGAGCCCCGCGATGGTCTCGTAGGCGTCGGGTGACTGCCACCAGGAGGTCTGCACGGTGGTCCGGGTGCCGCGGGCGTACAGCTCGATGGGTAGCAGCACCGCCAAGGTGGGCAGCAGCACCCAGGTGGCGTGGCGCCAGCGGAGCTGCAGCGCGGCCGCCAGGGCGTCGAAGCCCAGCGCAGCGAAGGGGACCAGCAGCACCGTGACCATGGCGGCGTGGCGGTACGGCCACCAGAAGCGCCTCAGCACGCCCAGTCCACCGTAGATCACCGCGTACAGCCCAGGGATGCCGGTGCTGTCGCCCGCCAGTCCCGTGACGGCCGGGCCGAGGGACAGCAGGTAGAACAGCACTGCCAGCCCAGCGAACACGCTCCAGAGGCGCAGGGTCGGACCCCGTTTTGGACGTGCACGGACCCAAGCCCAGCCCGTCAGAGCCACGAGGATCAAGGGGAACACCAGGGCGGGTGCGGTGCCCGTTCCGTTGAGCAAGGGCCAGCCCGGCCACAGGCTGCTGCGCAGCGCGAGGGGGTGGGGGAAGTCGGCCTCGACGGTGCCGGGGATACCGGACCAGGCTCCCAGGAACAGGGCCAGGAAGGGAAGGGTAGTGGCCAGCGCCACGGGCACGAAGATGGCCAGCGCCCGCCAGCGCGGACGGGTCAGGAACAGTGCGCCACCCGCCAGGGCGGCCCACAGGCCGTAGTACCAATAGGTGAAGGCCGTGGCGCCAAACAGGAGCCCCGCCCAGAGCGCCCGCTTGGCGCTGGGCTTCTCCAGCATGCGCACCCACACCGCCAGGAAGAAGAGCATCCAGTACAGGGGCGCCTGGGCCAGTCGCATCCCCGACATTTCGTAGGCCACGTACGGCGCCATGGCCGTGAACAGCCCGGCGGCCACGCTGCCCGCCCGGCGTGCGCCGAGGCTGCGAGCCAGCGCCAGGCCACCCAGGCCGTTGAGCACGATGATGATGAGGCACCAGATGGTGACCGAGAACGGCCACGGCAGCAGAGTGCTCATCAGGGTGGCTGGGATGGCGTCAGAGCCGTTGCCTGCCAGCCACGGAGCGTCACCCACCGGGAGGTAGTAGTCGGGGTTGTGGAGGATGCCCTCGCCCGACAGCAGCCGCGCCGAGATCCAGCGGTACAGCCAGTGGTTGGAGATCATGTCGGGGTGGCGCCAGTCGCCCACCACCCCGTGGCCAGGCCTCAGCCAGGCTGGGTAGAGCTGGTAGAGGCCGCACAGCAGGTATGACGCAGCAGCGGCCAGGAGCCAACGGGCCCCTGACCGCGATGTGTCAGATGTCTGGGGGCTACCAGTCGCCGCCCTGTCCGCCGTAGGCACCGATGTCGTTGAGGCTGCCATCGGTGTCGAAGTAAGCTGCCGCCGGGTCTCCCGCATCGATCATGGACGAAGTGACCTGCAACGACCAGTCGTCGTTGTAGGCGTCACCGTCGGTGGTGACGCTGAGGAACCAGGGGTAGTCGCTGATGTTGCCGTCGGAGCCGGTGGGATCGGTGATGCCGGTGTAGTTGCCAGTGGAGCAGCCGTAGACGTTCGAGTAGGAGCCGGTCCAGGTGGCCGAGCTGCCCACGGACACACAGTAGCCAGCGGAGGACGACCACACGGCGGTGTTCATGACCGTGGCCACGGTGCTGCCGGTGACGTGGAAGTTGGCGCCGGTGGTGCCTTCGTTCTTGCCGACCGTGTTGTTGGTGCTGTTCAGCGTGGCGTCCACCGCGTAGATGCCGCCGCCTTCGACGGTGGCTTCGTTGAAGGCCACGAGCATGTTGCTGAGGTCCAGCGTGCCGCCATCGACCTCGAATCCAGCGCCATTATCAGCCCTGTTGTCCAGGAACTTGGAGACGGCCCAGGTGACCACCGCGGTGGACTCGATGTAGGCGCCGCCGCCTTCTTCGGCGTGGTTGTCCCAGGCGTGGGCCATCGTCATGTCGATGGTGGTGTCGCGGATGCAATAGCCGCCGCCGTAGGAGTAGAAGTAGTAGCTGTCGTCGCCGCTGGTGTAGTCGCTCGGAGCTGAGACGTCGTTGCCGATGGCGACCACGTCTTCGAGGTAGGGCTCCGCGCCGTCGATGTAGACACCACCGCCGCAGTAGGTGGTGTAGTAGTCGGTGCAGGTGTCGCCGCTGCCGCAGCTGTAAGAGCTCGAGGTGACCTCTTCGTAGCCGCTACCACCCGTGAGGGAGAAGCCGATGAGCTCGGCGCTGGTGGTCTCGGCGTTCTCGAAGGTGACCACCGGGCCGCTGCCGGCGCCGTCGATGGTGGTGGTCGCGCTGCCGTCCGTGGAGGCCACGCTGACGTTCTGACCCGCGAAGTCGAGGTTCTCGGTGTAGGTGCCGGGGAAGACGGCGACGCAAGCCAAGGCGGTGTCGAGGCCATCCTGGATGGTGAGCCAGGGGTTGGTGAGGGTGCCGTCCTGGGTGGCGGAGGCCGAAGAGGCATCGACGACCTGAGGCTCGGTGGGGTCGCTGTCGAGGCAGTCGAGCTCGTTGTCGGCGCCATCGCACTGCAGCGTGGTGGTGCCGGGGGCGCCCATGCCGTCGCCGTCAGCGTCGTCGGCCAGGTAGGCGCCGTCGCTGGGGTTGTCGTCGATCAGGCCGTTGCAGTCGTCGTCGTCGCCGTTGCAGAGCTCGGTCTCGCCGGGGTTGATGGCGTCGTCGCCGTCGTCGCAGTCGGTGCTGTCGGAGACGTAGCCACTGGGCTGGTCGCAGGCCCTCCGCGCCACGCCGGAGTCGCCGTAGCCGTCGCTGTCGCTGTCGGCGTACCAGGTGGAGGCATCGATGGCGTCGGCTTCGTCGACCGTGCCGTCACAGTCGTTGTCGATGCCGTCGCAGACTTCGGTCTCGCCGGGGTTGGCGGCGGGCTCGGAGTCGTCGCAGTCACCGCCGACGCTCTCGTAGCCGGTGGGCTGGTAGCAGGTCACCACGGTGGTGGTGCCGCCGTAGCCGTCGGAGTCGGAGTCCATGTACCAGGTGGTCACGTCCACCGCGTCTTCCTCGTCCACGTCGCCGTCGCAGTCGTTGTCGATGCCGTCGCAGTACTCGGCGTGGCCGGGGTAGGCTGCCGCGGATGAGTCGTTGCAGTCGGTGTCGTCGGAGACGTAGCCGCTGGGCTGGTCGCAGGCGGTGGTGGGGGAGGCTGCCCAGCCGTAGCCGTCGGCGTCGGCGTCCATGTACCAGGTGGCGGGGTCGATGACGCCGGTGTCGCGGTCGTCGATCAGGCGGTCGCAGTCGTTGTCGATGCCGTCGCAGGCTTCGTCAGCGCCGGGGTTGATGTCGGCATCGCTGTCGTCGCAGTCGGTGCCGTCGGCCACGTAGCCGCTGGGGGCGTCGCAGAGGGTGACCGTGCGGCTGGGGTCGCCGTAGCCGTCGTTATCGCTGTCGTAGTACCAGGTGGGGGCGCCGCTGGCGCCGTACTCGTCGACGCTGCCGTCGCAGTCGTTGTCGATGCCGTCGCAGGCTTCGGTGGCGCCGGGGTTGGCCGCAGACTCGAGGTCGTCGCAGTCGGTGTTGTCGCTGACGAAGCCGCTGGGCTGGGCGCAGGAGGCCTGGGTGGCGCCCAGGGGGTCGCCGTAGCCGTCGTTGTCGATGTCGGCGTACCAGGTGGTGGGGTTGACCAGGCTGGTGTCGTCATCGTCGATGAGGCTGTCGCAGTCGTTGTCGATGCCGTCGCAGATTTCGTCGGCGATGGGGTTCACCGCGCCGTCGCGGTCGTCGCAGTCGGTGTTGTCGCCCACCATGGCGGAGGGCCGGTCGCAGGCCAGCACGGAGACGGCGGGGTTGCCGAAGCCGTCGCTGTCGCTGTCGGCGTACCAGGTGGCCTCGTCCAGGGCTCCGGACTCGTCGATGGCGCCGTCGCAGTTGTTGTCGATGCCGTCGCAGTACTCGTCGGCGTTGGGGTTGACGCTGGAGTCGGAGTCGTCGCAGTCGTCGGGGTAGCCGGAGTAGCCGCTGGGCTGGTGGCAGGCGGTCATCGTGGAGTCATCGGTGCCGAAGCCGTCGCCGTCGTTGTCGATGTACCAGACGGTGTCGCCGTCTTCGTCGATGTCGCCGTCGCAGTCGTTGTCGATGCCGTCGCAGAGCTCGAGGGCATCGGGGCTGATGAACTCGTCGGTGTCGTCGCAGTCGGTGTTGTCGGAGGTGTAGCCGCTGGGCTCGTCACACTGGGTGACCACCGACTCGGGGTTGCCGAAGCCGTCGTCGTCGGCGTCTTCGTACCAGGCGGTGTCGCCGTCTTCGTCGATGTCGCCATCGCAGTCGTTGTCGATGCCGTCGCAGAGCTCGTCGGCATCGGGGTTGATGGAGCCGTCCGCGTCGTCGCAGTCGTCGGCGTTGCCGACGTAGCCGCTGGCCGGGTCGCAGCCGGCCCAGGTGGAGGCAGCGTCGCCGAAGCCGTCACCATCGACGTCGGCGTACCAGGTGGTGTCGCCGTCTTCGTCGATCTCGCCGTCGCAGTCGTTGTCGATGCCGTCGCAGCTCTCGCTGGCGCCAGGGTAGACGTCGGGGTTCTCGTCGTCGCAGTCATCGCCGGAGACGTAGCCGTCGCCATCGGCGTCGGTGCCGCCGATGCCGGTGTCGTCCTTGATGGGGTCGGTGGGCGGGCAGCCGGTGCCGAGGAGCAGGAAGCTTCCCAGGGCAACGAGCGTGAGGCGGGCGAGGACGGTGCTGGACATGGACTCTCCGTGGAGTGGGTCTCGATGCGGAGCTGGCCGGGCGCGATGGCACCCTGGGCTTCCCGAAGATCGAGACTGCGACAAGACGTTTTTTCCATGGGTTGAGCCCGTCCGCAACTGTCAATTCTGACCATTTCGAGGGCTGCGTGAAGCGCTCGGAGCCTGGATTGCCGGGCATCCCGTGGGCAGGCTCACGGGAAGCCCGTTCTCCGCGGGGATTTTGGAACGATCCTCGACATATGGGCCGTCGAATATCAGCCTGTGGGCAGCGCTTAGGTGGATTTCTGGCGAGCTGCCGCTGTTTCCGGGAGTATGATCGGGATCAGTTTTCGGGGGTGGTGCGTTTCCCTGATCCGCGGGGTCCGGGAGGGGGGCGCACTGGGCTCGGGCTGTGCGATGTCGCCGCTGGCGCGCGATTCGTGGGAAATCGAGCCCCATGGAGCCAGCCCATGCCAGGAGTCAGGGTGCCCTCACTGAACAGGGCTGTGTCGGGCTCGAGGGCGGCGGCGTCGACCCCGCCGTGGGTGACCAGCCAGTCCACCAGGGATCTCTCGTTGAGTGACATGGGCTGCTCGTGTGGCCGGGTGGGCCGGTCGCTGTCACGGCGATCTGGATGCTCGTCGGCATGGCGCTGCTGAATCTCGTCGCGCTGCCCATCCCTCAGCGGCGCGATTGGGAACAGATGCAAGCCAAGTACGAGCACTGGCTTCGGATCTTCGATGCCCACAACGACACCGTCGCCGTGTGGGACGCGCGCTGGGAGGACCGCTGGGTCAGCAGGTCCCAGAGCAGTGCGGGCCGAGAGGGGGGGAGCATGGTGATGGTGAGCGCGGATGGGTGGGTCGCTTCGCGTATCCCGGTGTCGGCCATCGGGGTGAGTGCGCCGGCGGAGCGACACCGCGATAGGGCCAGGACATGCCTTCAGACCGCCCCGCAAAGTCTTCCGCCTCCCAACCGCGCAAGCGTCGCGCTCGCCCCCGCAAGCGCCGGAGCAAGAGCAGCCGCCCCACGGCGCCGGTGATCCGGCGCTGTATCGTCGATCCGGATCTGCCCGCCGACCAGCCCCTGACCCCAGAAGAGGTCACGGACATGAAGCGTCAGCTGCGCTTCGTGGCTCGCTACAAGGCGGTGCTGCGGCCCCGGCTCAACGCCAAGGAAGCGCGGATGGTCGAAGGCGGCCTCGAGCCGTCCCACCGCGGCACCTGCCTGCACCTGCTGTCCAAGATCGACCGCGGCACCATCCTGTCTGCCCTCGACCGCGAGCCCCTCAAGTCCGACCTGCCGGTCCGGGCGCGCTTCCTGGCCACGGCTGCGGGCATCTCCGGCGACGTGGGTATCCTGCTGCACTTCCTCGAGGCCCTGAGCCAGACCGCTGGCAACGAGCAGACCACCCGGGCCTTCACCCGGGCCCTCGATCGCATCGACTTCGCGGAGCTTAGCGCCGCCCGCATGGGCCGCCTGCTGGACGTGATGCAGCGGGCTTTCCCCGAGCCCGAGCTGGTGGGCGGACTGTTCGGCTTGCTGCGCAACCCCGGCTTCCTCGCCGCCTTCGATGCCAGCGCCTCGGATCTCGACCCTGCGGTGGCTGCGCGCTTCGTGCCTCTGCGCGCGGTGCATCGCGCCATGGGGGGCCACGGTGAGCGGGGTCCCGGGCGGCCCTCCGACGGGCGGGACCTCGCCCGAGGTCTGCCCATGGTGCTCTCGGTGCCAGCGTCCATGCTCGAGGCGTTCTCGCTGGCGGTGCGCGAGCGTCTGCTCGACGCGGCTCTCCGCAGTGGCAGCGACAAGGCCCTGGGGCATCCCGGCATCGAGGTTCTGCTGCGCAGCCTGCCTCCCGATGGCGACGCTTCGGCGCGGCATGGCATGGCGCTGGCTCGCTCGCGCCTGGCGCGGGGAGAGGTGGACGAGGCGCGCAAGGTGCTGAAGGGTTCGCTGAAGGGCCCGGCGGCTGCCGATGCCCGTCTGTTGTTGGACCGGATCGCTGGCACCATCGCGGGGCCCCTGGCCCTGGACGAGCCGGGTCTCGAGCCTGCGGGCAGTGTGCAGCCCGGCTTCCACCTGCGCTGGGTCCGTCCCGTCTGGCTGCGTTTCGCTGCGTCCACCGGGCGACAACGTTTCGAAGCCGAGCTGGATCTCCAGGCCGGGGCATGCCTGCCCGGCGTCGCGGGGGTGGTCGATCGTGGCAGCGCCAAGGGCAAGGGCGCCTTCGCGGTGCTCGACGTCTCGGGGCAGCGGCTGGATCAACGGCTCGCCGATGGCGAACTGGAGCTGGGCTACGACGCGGCGGTGGCCCTGGCTGCCTCGGGCTTGTGCATCCTGCGGGCCCTGGCGCTGGCGGGCCTGGCCCTTCCCGACGCCGATGCTCGGAGGTTCATGATCCCCGCGCCGCAGGCCTGGCGTCACCTGGTGCTGGCGGATCTGTCGGGTGTGGTGGAACTGGGCGCGCCCCAGGCGGCCCTGCATGTGCAGGCCCAGGCCGGCGCCTGGTGCCACGCCGCGCTCTGCTACCCGCCGTTCGAGGGCAAGCGCCTACGCCGGGAGCTCCCTCGCGGGTTGCGGGACGCCCTGGTGGAAGCGGCCGAACAAGGCGCTGATCCTGCCGTGCTGGCGCAGCGTCTGATGGGTTGATCGGCTGTTCACCTTCGATACCCCCCTCAGCCCCCATCCATAGACGTCACGACGATGCTGTCGGTCCCCACCAGCTCCCCCTGCAGATCGGTGGCCTCGAGAATCAGCGCGTTCGGGCCGTCGTCCAGGGGCACCACCACCCGCCAGGTGCGCGCGTCGATCCATTCGAGGTCCAGGGGCTCGCTGGAGCCCTGCAGCGTGATGGTACGCAGGTCGATCCAGGCCTGGCCTTCGAGGGTGACCTCTGTGGCGTCGACGGTGAAGTCGGCGCCCCCCGCTGTGGTGATGGTGAAGTCCAGCCAGGGGTGGCGGGTCATCACCGCGTCGGAGGAACCGTACATCACCCAGTCCGCCCGGTCGTCGATGAATGCGCAGTGGGCATCGAAGTCCTGCTGGGGCAGCAGCTCGCCCAGCTGGTCGCACCACGGCCCCAGGTAGTCGGTGTTGTAGGCCCGCAGGATGATGTCCTGCAGGTGCCCGTAGTAGGACCGGGCGTTGGCGGGATCCGCCAGCAGCTGTGACAGGTCGTCGTTGCCCACCACCGCCATGGAATAGCTGCTGAAGTAGTCCAGGTCGTGGGGGAAGAACAGCACCCGCCCGTCCGACGGCCGGAGGTAGAACTGGGCGTTGTGCTGGCTCCCGGCTCCGCCGTATTGGTCCGTCGCGCCGCTCAAGGTGGCGAAGGCGAAGGCGCGCAGCCACTGGTCCACGTCGATCACGTCGTCGACGGTGTCCAGCAGCTCCGAGCCCGACAGATCGAAGGCCCAGCACAGCTGCATGACGGCGTCGAGGTCGTCCTCGCGCTCGTTGTTCTTGACCAGGTAGGTCCAGCGGTAGGCTTCCTTGTTGTCACCGAGGTCCGTGATGGACGTGCCGATCACGCTGTCGGGCTGGGGCAGCTTCGAGCCCTCGGCCGTCCCGTCGTCGCTGGTGGTCGGGTAGTAGATCAGCTCGTACTCGAAGCGGGTCCCCGCGGCGCCATCCTCGAACTGGGAGCCCAGGACCAGGTCGGTGAAGCGGTCGAGCTGCAGCTCGGCGGCGCCGGTGTACACCGAGCGCGGAGCCACCAGGTGGATGAGGTCGTTGTACTCCCCGGAGACCGACCCCGCGGCGGTCATCACCAGGTTCAGCAGCACCTCCCGCTGACCGAAGTTCACCCCCTCGGAGCGATCGATGAGCACGCTGCTGTGGCTGCCCCGGAAGGGCTGGTCGTCGTTGAAGCCGACGCCGTAGCCCAGGCGCACTTCCTGGGGCCGGCCCCGCTCGCTGCCCTTGGCCCGCACGCCCACGTCGTAGAACACCTCTGCTTCCCGGTAGACCACCGTGGCGCCGACCCGGTCGTTGCTCATGAGGTTCACGTCGGCGTGCAGCCAGTCCGCGTCGGCCTGGGTCATCAGCAGCCGGAAGGCGTGCAGGCCGTGGGTGGAGCCTGGAGCATCGTCGGTCACGAACAGGGCGCGGGCGTCGGGTCCGGCGGCGGGGAAGGTGGAGCTCACCCCCAGGCCGTCTTCGGCTTCCACGTAGATCTGGGTGATGGTCCCAGCCGGCTGGCCGTCGAGCTCGGCCGCCCACGTGCCCGGTGCGGTCTCATCCATCGGCAGATCCAAGAAGGGCGCCCCGTCCACCGAGGACCACAGGGTCACCCGCTCCACACCGTCGGGATCGGCCACCGAGACGGACACCACCACCGGCGCGTGGGGCCGCGGTACGGCCACGTCCTGCACCAGATCGTCGAAGGTGGGGCCGATGTTGTCCTGGGCGGTCGAGTTTGGCTCCCCCGGGGTCCCCGAGCGCTCGGGCTGCTCCAGCAGGGTCGTGTAGGGCAGGCGGTTGAAGTACAGCCGGGTGTGGAGCTGGTTGCTGCCGGAGACCCAGCGGGCCCGGAACGAGATCTCGTAGGTCCGAGCGCCGATGGGCTCGAGCAGGGTGGTCTCGACCTGGTTGTGCATGTGTCCGGTGGGCCCGGTGGCCACCAGGCGCAGCACCGGGTTGGCGGGGTCATCGGGGTCGGGCACCACCTGGCTGTGGCGGTGGTTCCCCCGCAGGCGCCAGCGATCGTCGTCGGCGTCGAAGCCACCGTCCTGGACCAGCTCCGCGGGGTCGGAGTCCGGGTTCTCGATGACGCTGATGTCATCGATCAGCAACTCCCCGGCGTCGAGCAAGCCCAGCACCAGCTCTTCCCACGCCCCGTCGGGACCCACGGCGCTGGACCCGGCCAGGCCCCGGTAGCTGTACTCGACCCACCCCGTGCGGGCGCTCTCGTCGCTGGCGGCCCAGGGCTCGGCGGCGGCGTTGTCGGCCCAGGGGTCCCGCAGCTCGAGGCTGGCGCCACCGCCGTCGGCGGCATCGGGCCAGCACCCGCCGTCGAAGTAGCGCAGCGCATCGGCGGGGTTGCCCCTGGCGTCCAGCAGCAGGATCCGATCGCCGCCGTTGTCGAGCCGACCGGAGAGATCGCCCACCACCGTGATGTCCGGGTGTTCGGCTCGCAGGGACGCGGCGTCGCTGGCCACCACCAGGTAGCCGTCGGGCTCCAGCACCGTGTCCGGCGGAAACGCATAGGTCACGGCGTCCACCAGGCGCCAGCCGTCGAGGTTCACCGCCTGGTCGCCCCGGTTGTACAGCTCGATCCACTCGTCGGATCGCGCCGTCACCGGCTCACCTTCCCGGGAGACGGGGGCTCGGTGGTACTGGATCTCGTGGATCACCACGTCCTCGATCCGGTCGATGGTGTTGGGCTCTCCCGGCGTGGCCTGGGACGGAACGCGCCAGGGGCCGCCGTCGTCGTCTCGGCCTCTTGGCTCGTCCCTCACCCTCACCGCGTCCAGCAGGCGGCTGCCATCGGCGGTGTAGAGGTACAGCAGATCCCCCGCCTCGACCGTGAAGCCGAGCTCATCGAGCAGCATCAACTCGCCGGACCCCAGATCTCCGTCCGAGAGCACCCACTCGTCGCCAGCGGAAGAGGCCAGCACCAGGCCGCCCACGTCCAGGGTGCCGGGGCTCACGCTCAGCAGCTCCACCCACAGCGGCCCGTCGGCGGGCGCGATCTCGTTCAGCACCACGGTGGGCTCGCTGCTCTCGGGCTGGATCTCGGCGCTCAGGGCGCAGCCAAAGGCCAGATCCAGGTCGTCGAGCTGTGCCTGGTGGACCTCGACGGCCAGCACGTTGACGCCGCGCACCAGCGCGTCGGCGGAGACAGCGGCCATCAGCTCGGTGGGGTCCTCCACGGCGGCTTCGGCCAGGGTAGCGGCGTCCACGTCGCCATCGGGCAGGTTGTCCCTGAGCAGCTCCACGCCGTTGAGGTAGACCACGGCGCCGTCGTCCAGCACGCACTCCAGGGAAAGCTCGGTGGCTGTGGGGTCGTCATCGAAGGAGAAGGCGGTGCGGAAGGTGACGGTGGTGGGAATGGGGGACAGATCCATGTTCCCCCGGGGCGCCATCAGGGGTTCGCGGGAGCGGAAGAGCGCGTAGGTGTCCTCGACGTTGGTCACCGAGTTGGCGTCGAAGGTGTCGGCCCAGACGAACTTGGCGACGTCGGTGAACAAGCCACCGACAGAGCTGCCCCAGGGGCTCGAGCCGCGGTTGGCTTCCACACCGGGTGGGGCCCAGGTGCCGTCGGCGTTGGCGTCTTCGATCAGTCGTGTGAGCGCCGCTTCGCTGGGCGGTGGGTTGGCGGGCAAGGTGCCGGGGCCGGCGTCGGTGGGGCCGAGGACCCACTCGAAGTCGGATGCGTTGGTGCCCGCTGTGGTGTCGGGCAGCTCGACCTCGGCGATGGTCATCTGTGGGGTGCCCGAGTCCCCGGTGTTCTCCCAAGCCGCGAGGTACAGGTGGTCCTCGGCGGTCAGCTCGAGCTCGAACTGTTCCACCGTGGTCCAGCTGCCGTCGGCGTCTTCGCCCACCCACCGCAGATCGTCGCCGTCGGCGCCACCCAGGTAGAGCGCGTAGAAGTTGTCCGCCGTCGCCCAGGCGGTGGCTGTGAACTCGGCCAGGCCGGTGCCCGCGTAGAAGATGGCCTGGCCGCTGTCCCACCCGCTGTCGTCGTAGTCCACCTCGGCCCAGTCGTCGTCAGGGGTCTCCCCGGAGTCGTCCCAGCTCCAGGTGGCGTCCATCTCCACGAGCTCCCGGGTGATCGGGGCCAGCAGGGGGTCCAGGAGGTTGGCTGTGCCCGGCGTGCCTCCCAGCTCGATGCTGACCGTCCAGTTCTCAGCGTGATCGCTGGCGGCGTCGGGCTGGGCCTTGGCCAGAGTGAGCCCCGAGCCGTCGGCCTGGACCGGCCAGGGTTCATCGTCGCCGTAGGCCATGGTGTCGATGCGTCGGCCGCCGTTGTTGTGCAGCTCGATGCGCTCGCCAGCGTTGGACAGCTTGCCGTCGTAGGGGCCAAGGGCCTCGGCGAAGCCGGCTTCTTCCTCGAGCAGGGCGGGGTCCGCGGCCACCACCAGGTACTCGCCGGCGGGCAGGATGGTCCCTTCGCCGAAGGCCCAGCGCACGCCTCCGTCCAGGGACCAGCCCGACAGATCCACGTCCAGGACCATGGGGTTGTGCAGCTCGACCCACTCCAGGTCCTCGTCGGAGCGCGGGTGGTACAGCAGCTCGCTGAAGGTGATGGAGCCCGGCGCCTCGACCTCGTCCCGAAGCCACAGGCCATCCTGGGACGGGAGGGTCTCGCCCTCACCGCCGGTGTCGTCACCGCTGTCCCGCTCGACATCGCTGGGATCGACGGTGGACAGGATGCCGGGCTGACAGCCCACCAGCAGGGTGATCAGGGCGCCCACAAACGCCCACCGGCTGGAGTTGGCGGGGCTGTCCTGGCTCGTGGCGATGGACGTTGGCACGCATCCTCCTTCTTGCGGGGGGCTCAGAGCGTCCCGTCGGTGCACAGCTCGGCGGTGCGCTCGTCCCAGCCCTTCTTGGACCGGAGGATCATGGTCTGCATGAACTCGGCGTCGGAGGACAGGCTCTCCGAGCCCACCGAGCGCCACAGCGCCAACAGGTGGGTCAAGTGGCCGTCGCCAGCGTCGATGTAGAGGTCGAGCTGGTAGTCCTGATCCCAGTGGTAGGTGGAGGAATCGGGCCACTCCGCGGGCTCGGGAAGCCAGGAACGCTGGACGATGGCGTCGCGGTCGAACACGCCGGGCACCCACCGCCCACCCCCTTGGTGGGTGCGGATGTAGGCCTTGCCCAACAGCTCGTCCTGGAACTCGGTGGTCCACTCCGAGACGGGCTCGGCGCCGGTGCGGAACGCCGCGGCGTCGCGGGTGTAGCTGCGGGAGAGCACGGCGTACTCATCGGGGTACAGCGCACCGAGATCGTCCGCCGTCAGCACGGCTGCGATCTGGTCCATGGTGCACGGCAGCGTGTCCACCAGCAGCATCCCCGCCGGAGTTTCCGGGTCGATGTCGCCTGGCATCCCCACCGTGTCCAGGGCCTCGCGGGTCAGGTCACTGATGGTGCCCTCGATGGGCTCGGCGTCGGGATCGCCTTCGATGGCTGCGTAGGCGTTCTCGAGCGCTTGGTCGAGCTCTTCGTCGAGGCCCGCGTCGTAGTGCATCCAGGCGTAGTGCAGCACCGCGTCGAGATCCTCGGGGGCGGGCTCGAACTCGGCACAGCCCCCGAGCGTGGCGATGAGCACAGCACCAGCGAAGGCCGATGCAGCGGCTGCGATGTCAGCGCTATCGACGGGACCTACCACGGCCGAGGCCGGTGTCGAATCCGGGCATGGTGTCCCGGCGGATGGTGGTCCCGATGGCCTTCTCGATGGATGCGAAGTCCCGCTCTTCTTCTGGGGCCACGAACGTGATGACCTCGCCGGACTCGCCCGCTCGCCCTGTGCGGCCACTGCGGTGGATGTAGTCCTCGGGGGACCTGGGCACATCGAAGTGCACCACATGAGAGATCTTGTGTACGTCGATGCCGCGGGCGGCGACGTCGGTGGCGATCAGGATGGGGCAGGTGCCCTTGCGGAAGTCTTCGAGGGCGTCGATGCGTTCCTTCTGCGTGCGGCCGGAGTGGATGCTGGCGACCTCGCGACGGCACAGGCGTCGGACCTGGCGTGCCAGGGAGTCTGCTTCGCTCTTGCGCTTGACGAACACCAGGACGGAGCTGAGCCTATCGTAGGTCAGGATCTTGCCCAGCAGCGCAGCCTTGCGCCCGTTGGACACGCTGAAGGCGGAGTGGATGAGGGCCTCTGCAGGCTTGCTGGGATCCACCGCTACGGTCTCGGGATCCCGCAGGATCGAGTCGGCGAGCTTCCGCACCTTGGCCGGCATGGTCGCGGAGAACAGCAGGGTCTGTCGGTCCTTGGGGAGGCGGGACACGATGTGGTGCACGTCGGGGAGGAAGCCCATGTCGAACATGCGGTCGGCTTCATCGATGACCAGGAACGCCACCGAGCTCATGTCGAGGTACTTCTGCTTCATGTGGTCCATCAGGCGACCAGGTGTGGCCACGATGATCTCCACGCCGGCACGGATGGCGTCTTCCTGGGGGTTCATCTTCATGCCACCGACGATGGCGACGCTGGACAGCCCGGCGTGGTAGCCCAGGGCGAGCGCCTGTTCGTCGATCTGCAGGGCGAGCTCGCGCGTCGGAGTGAGCACGAGGACCCGCAGCACGCCCGGCTCGGCGCCCACGAGCTGCTGGAAGATGGGAACGAGGAAGGCAGCGGTCTTGCCGGTGCCGGTGGATGCCGACGCGATCAGGTCCTGGCCGGTGATCGCCATGGGGATGGCTTTGGCCTGGATAGGGGTGGGCTCGGAGTAGCCCATGTCGGAGAGGCCGCTGAGGACCCCTGGGGCTAGGCCCATTGTATCGAAGGAAATGTGAACTCCAGCGTGTGGTTTTCGTGGAGGTAACCCGACGAATGTACGCCTGCGCTGTGCCTGCGGTCCGGCTCTCTCGGAATCAGCACTCGCCGCACGGCATCGCCGCGCTGGCAGGCGTCGCTACGGGTCGAGACAGCGTCGCGCTCCGAAGCTGGGTAGCTTGGGGACGGAGGTCGCATCGACCTCATCGAACCCTCACCCCCGCTTGTCCATGATGGCCACCCTACGCCCCCTTGCAGTCGCTATGGCCCTGGCCGGGGTGTGGGGTTGTGGTTCCGACACGCCGGGAGCCCACGACACTGCGGGCTCGGGCGACATCGGCGAAACCGGCGACACGGCCGAGCCTCCACCCCCGAGCCTCGGCCGGCGTGGCTTGTTGCTGGCGCAGGACTGGAGCCGGGAGGCGGCTCCCTACGGCGAAGGAGCCGACCAGTACCGGATCATCGTGCTGCAGGAGTCGATGGCACGCATCCTGCCCGAGGTCCGGATGTCGAACCCGGGCGCGCGCGTTCTGGCCTACCAGAAGGTCGGGGGCATGCGTGCTGACGGCGGCGACAACCCGTCCACGGGCGTTCAAACCCACGAGGCCGACGGCGTGCACGAAGACTGGTTTTTGCACGACGCCTCGGGCGAGCGGGTCATCTACTGCGACTACCCCGAGGTGTGGGCGGCCGACATCGGCGACCCCGGCTACCAGCAGCGTTGGCTCGACAATGTGCGCGAGCGGCTGATTCGTGATGGGTTCGACGGCGTGATGATGGACGACGTCAACACCTTCCCCGGCCATTGCCTCGGCTCGCTGGGCACACCCATCGCCGAGTACGAGACCGACGAGGCCTATGGCGACGCTGTGGTCGAGTTCATGGAGGCAGTGGGGCCAGTGCTCATCGACGCGGGCCTGCTCGTCGCGCCCAACATCGCGATGAACCCGTGGGAGGATGTGATGCGGGGCCAGGCGCTGGCCATCGCGCCGCACACCACGCACATCACCCGCGAGTACTGGATGCGGTGGGACGACTCGGAGAACTTCACGGGCCCCAACTGGGAGAGCACGCTGTCGTTCTACGAAGACGTGGAGGCACTCGGGGTGGGCTTCTTGGCGCTCACCTACGGCCCGGGCCACGAAGGGGTGTTGCAGGGGCAGCGCTACGGTCGGGCCAGCTTCCTGCTCGCGTGGGATGGTGTGGCGGACTCGGCCTGGGGCTACCAGGACGAGCAGGTCGACCCCTGGACGGACGAGTGGGCCATCGACCCCGGGCTGCCGGTGGAGACCCGCCGAGCGGACGGCGTCGGCTGGCGACGGGCCTACACGGGGGGCACGGTGCTCGTGAACGCCGATGAGACTGCATCTCGGACGTTCTCCCTCGACCGCCCCCACATCGACGGCGACGGGAACCTGGTGTCGGAGCTCACGCTGCAGCCGGGCCGGGCGATGGTGCTGGTCCACGCCGAGTAGGCCGGCGGTCGGAAGATCGCGTCTGCGGGGACCGACCTTCGGCACACCTGTGAGTTCACATCTTCTACCAGGAACCGTACGGCCCAGCGTACCGCCCCCCTCGGGTATGGAGGCGACGCGCGCGTCGACAGAGTCATAGGGATACAAGGAATGTGTGCACACAGACAAGGTGAAGCGATGGCGCTGTTCGGCTTCGGAGACCATGACGACACCCTCGGATACCACACCCTCGATGAGCGGGAGGTGCGGGGGAGCTCGGGGCTCATGCTGGTGGTGGGCCTCGTCGCGGTCATCAACGGCTTCGTGCTCCAGCGCTATGAAGTCCTCCCCTGGCTGACAGGCTTCCTTGCCCTGAACTTCGCGCTGGCGGTGTTCCTGGGCCCCAAGCTCTCGCCAACCTACGCGCTGGCCAGGCTCCTGACCTGGCGCCAGACACCCCTGCTCATCGGCGCGATCCAGAAGCGCTTCGCCTGGACCCTCGGGCTGCTCATGACGGCGAGCGCCTTCGGGCTGTCCTTCCTGCTCATCCAGGACGCATCCTGGTTCGAGCCTGTCTGTATGATCTGCCTGGTCTGTCTGCTCTTGCTCTTCCTGGAGACCGCGTTCGGTATCTGCGTGGGCTGCCAGATCTATCGCCTCGCGGTCCGCATCGGGATCTTCCCCGCCCCCAAGGTGAAGCCCAACTGCATGGGAGACGCCTGCGCAACCGAGTAGACAGAAGGCGACCGAGCAAGCAGGGGTGAGGGCCAGGGCGGGGTTCATGCTTCTCTCACAGAGGACCCTCGCGCCTTGGCTCGTGATACGCGAAGCTTCGGTCCCAACGCCATGGAGTCCCTTCGTGCGCCCTACACTCTCCTCGTTTCTGCTCATCTCGGCAATCTCCTCGCTGCTTGGCTGCGATCCGGACAAGCCCATCGACACCGACCTCGAAGACACCGGTACGCCCAGCGCTGTAGACGCCGACGGTGATGGCTTCGCTGGCGATGATGACTGCGACGACTCGGATGCCTCCATCAACCCGGACGCCGATGAGGCCTGCGATGGCATCGACAACGACTGTGACGGGGAGGTGGACGAGGACCTCACCCAGACCTGGTATGCCGACCAGGATGGCGACGGGTTCGGCGACCCCGGGGGCGGCTTGGACAGCTGCGAGCCGGGCGCTGGCTATGTGGACAACGCTGACGACTGCGATGACACCGACGTGGCCATCCACCCGGATGCAGACGAGCTGTGCGATGGCGTCGACAACGACTGTGACGGGGCCGTGGACGAGGACGACGCTACGGACGCCACGACCTGGTACGCCGATGCCGACGCTGACGGCTACGGTGACACCGCCGTGAGCCAGCAGTCCTGCGATGAACCCAGTGGCTTCGTCGCCGTAACGGGTACGGCCGACAGCGACTGCGACGACACGGACACCACCATCAACCCGGCCGCCGCCGAACTGTGCGACGGCGTGGACAACGACTGCGACGGTGCCGTGGATGAAGACGACGCCACAGACGCCAGCACCTGGTACGCCGACAACGACGGGGACGGCTTCGGCGACGGCAGCGTCAGCCAGGTCGGCTGCGAAGCGCCCAGTGGCTTTGTGGCCAACGGCAGCGACTGTGACGACACAGACGCCAACATCAACGAGTCCGCCGCCGAGCTGTGCGATGGCGTAGACAACGACTGCGATGGTACTGCGGATGAGCGCGACGCGCTGGATGCGAGCACCTGGTACGCCGACGACGACGCCGACGGGTTCGGTGACGTGGGCAGCACCACCGTGGCCTGCGATGAACCCAGCGGCTACGCGGCCGATAGCAGCGACTGTGACGACAGCGATGCCACCATCAGCCCGGCCGTCGCCGAGCTGTGCGACGGCGTGGACAACGACTGTGATGGCACCGTGGACGAGGACGACTCAGCGGATGCCTCGACCTGGTACGCGGACGCGGACGCCGACGGCTACGGCGACGCTGGCGCCATTCAGGTGGCATGTACGGCCCCCAGTGGGCACATCGCCGACAGCAGCGATTGCGACGACAGCGACGCGGCCGTGAACCCCGCGGCCACCGAGCTGTGCGACGGCATGGACAACGACTGTGATGGCATTGTGGACGAGGATGACGCCACCGACGCCGCGACCTGGTACGCCGACAGCGACGCTGACGGCTACGGAGACGCAGGCACCACCACCGACGCCTGCGCCGAGCCCTCGGGCTATCTCGCCGACAGCACAGACTGTGACGACAGCGACGCCACCATCAACCCGGCGGCGACCGAACTCTGTGACGGCGCGGACAACGACTGTGACGGCACCGTAGACGAAGACGACGCCAGCGATGCCGCCACCTGGTACGCCGACAGCGATGGCGACGGCTACGGTGACGTGGGCAGCACCACCGCAGCCTGCTCCGAGCCCTCGGGCTACCTCGGCGACAGCGATGACTGCGATGACAGCGACAGCGCCGTCAACCCCGCCGCGACAGAGCTCTGTGATGGTGTGGACAATGACTGTGACGGCACCGTGGACGAAGACGCCGCCGCCGACGCCGCCACCTGGTACGCCGACGCCGACGCCGACGGCTACGGCGATCCCGGCAGCACCACCGCCGCCTGCACCGAACCCTCGGGCTACATCGCCGACAGCAGTGACTGTGATGACACGGACGCCAGCAGCAACCCCGGCGCCATAGAGCTTTGGTACGATGGCGTGGACTCGGACTGCGACGGCAACCCGGAGCCCGACCCCTGCACGGGCCTGCCCGGTGCCGACAGCATCGCCTGGGATAGCGACGCTGCCGCCGTGTACCCGGACCCCGCAGACTGGAGTGTCTCCGTCGAGTGGCGATCCTCGGACCTGGGCTACAGCACCGGCTCGTCGTACAGCCATGTGATGGTGCTCCCGGTGGTCGGGCAGCTCACCGACGACAACGGCGACGGAATGGTAGACGCAGCCGACACCCCCGACGTGGCCTACACCACCTTCGCGGGTAGCGGCTATGCCTCCGCTGGATATCTGCGGGTGTTGTCGGGGGATGGGAGCGAAGAACACCTGTCCATCAGCGCGGTCAGTGACGGCTCCAGCACCTGGTCCATCGAGGGCGCCGGCGGCGTGGCGATCGGCGACATCGACGCCGATGGCTTGCCGGAGATCGTGACCATCGCCAACGGCGGCTACGTGCTGGCACTGGAACACGACGGCAGCTTCGCCTGGGTCTCCTCCACCTCCACCGGCTACGACTATGCCGCGCCCGCCCTGCACGACATGGACGACGACGGCTACGCAGAGGTGGTGGTCGGCGGGCTGGTGCTGGACCACACGGGGACGACCCTCTTCAACAGCGGCAGCGGTGGGTCCTCCTACAGCTTCGCCGCGGACATCGACCTGGACGGCGTGCTCGACTTGGTCGATGGGAACGATGTCTACGACGCGAGCGGTGCGCTCATCTGGACAAGCAGCGAGGAATCCCGCCATACGACGGTCGCCGACTTCGACGGTGACGGGGCCGGCGAGCTGCTGATGCACTACGGCGACGTCCTTTCGCTGGTGGACGACGATGGCACCACGCTGTGGAGCAACAGCTACAGCGGCATGGGTGTAGGAGCACAGGTCGTGGCCGACTTCGACGGCGACGGTTCACCCGAGATCGGGGTCCCCGGCGCCTACATCTTCACCATGGTGGACAGCGACGGTAGCACCATGTGGGCCACCGGCAGCTACGATCCATCCTCTGGCACCATGGGCTGTTCGGCCTTCGACTTCGACGGTGACGGCCAGGCCGAGGTCGTCTACGGGGACCGCACGCAGCTGTTCATCTTGGACGGCGCCACCGGCGCACAGCTCTGGTACGAGTCGAGCATGGCCTCGGGATCCCTGTACGAGTACGTGTACGTGGCCGATGTGGACGGCGACGGAAACGCCGAGATCGTCATCGGCGCCAACGACTACTCCATCGCTGGCTGGGACGGCATCGTGGTGCTAGGCGAGGACTCCGACGCCTGGGCCAGCGCACGGCCTGTGTGGAACCAGCACGCCTTCTACGGCGACCACGTCACCGACGACGGTGCCATCACCCAGGGGGGCACCCCCTGGCTCGAGCACAACAGCTTCCGGACCCAGCAGTCTGCCGGCGACACCCCCGGGGCCGCGCCCAACCTGGAGCCCTACCTGCTCGGCGCCTGCGAGGACTGCCTGGCGGGCACCCTCGAGCTCTCTGTCGCTGTGGACAACACCGGGTCGGTCATGGTCCCTGCGGGCATGAACGTGGCGCTGTACGCCGACAATGGCAGCAGCCTGACCCTGGTCGAGGTGCAGACCACCAGTGACGCCTGCTGGCCCGGCGACCGGCTGGCTCCCATGACCTTCGCCCTCAGCGAGAGCCAGATCGGAAGCGCGGGCCTGGTGGTGGTGCTGGACGATGACGGCACCGGTGCCGGCGAGCACACCGAGAGCGACGAGACGGACAACTCAGCGAGCTGGACTGGGTCGAGCTGCCCCTGACACCGTGACCGAGGACCAACCGGCCCGCCGTATGGGGCTGGGCCGCGCGCGGATCAGGGGTCCGTGCAGACCGGGTAGGCCACCACCCAGCCTGAGCCGTGGTTCGCGACGATGCTCGAGTCCTGGTAGACCACCGGGACCGGGACCCCCCGATCCGTGTTGATCACGGTGCCGTAACCGCCGTGGGAGGCGCTGCAGGGGAAGCCGGGCTCGGCCAACGCGGTGGTGTTGGTGTAGCTGAGGGCGGTAGAGGCGGGGTTGTCCATCAGCAGCTGACAGAGGATGTCCGCGTCGGCCTGATCACAACTGGAGCTGCCTGCCCAGGTGCAGCTCCCATTGCAGTACAGCTGGTTGATACCGCTGAAGTCCCAACGGCAGCTGGAATCCAGCCAGATGTAGGAGTAGCCCGGGTCGGGGTCGGCCTCTTCGCCCGAGTCCAGGTAGCCGACACCGCAGCGGCAGTCATGGATGCTCGGGTCGTCATCGTCGCAGTCGGTGTCGTCGGCGACGTAGCCGGTCGGCGGCGCGCAGGCGTCCAGGGAGTCGGAGGCGTCGCCGTAGCCGTCGCCGTCTGCGTCCAGGTACCAGGTGGTCCTCTCGGTGAGATCACTATCGTCGTCGTCCACCAGCCCATCGCAGTCGCTGCTGCTGCTGATGTAGCCGGTGGGCATGGTACAGGCGGCAATGGTGGAGACAGCGCTGCCATAGCCGTCACCGTCCGCGTCGGCGTACCAGGTGTGGGTCCCGCTCACCGCGCTGTCGTCATCGTCGACCAGGCCGTCACAGTCGTCATCGTAGCCGTTGCATTGCTCGGTGGCGCCGGGGTTGATGGTGGCGTCGCTGTCGTCGCAGTCAGTGCTGCTCGCGACGTAGCCTGTGGGTTGTGCGCAAGCGACCTGGGTGGTGCTGCTGTCACCGTAGCCGTCACTATCGGCGTCGCCATACCAGGAGCTGGCATCGGCGGCGTCGGCCTCGTCCACCGTGCCGTCACAGTCGTCGTCGTGGCCGTCGCACAGCTCGGTGGCGCCGGGATTGATGGTGGCGTCGCCGTCGTCGCAGTCGGTCCCGTCGGTCACGTGGCTCGAGGGCGCCGAGCAGGCTGTGGCCGGGCTCGAGGGATCGCCGTAGAAGTCGCCGTCAGCGTCGGCGTACCAAGTGCCGGCATCGGCGGCGTCGGCTTCGTCCACCGTGCCGTCGCAGTCGTTGTCCACGCCGTCGCACAGCTCGGTGCCCACTGGGTTGATGGTGCTGTCGCCGTCGTCGCAGTCGGTGGCGTCACCGACGTAGCCGCCGGGCTGGCTGCAGGCCGGGATGCTGCGGGCGGGGTCGCCGTAGCTGTCGCCGTCACTGTCCGCGTACCAGGTGGAGGCGTCCACGGCGTCGCTCTCGTCCACGGTGCCGTCGCAGTCGTCGTCCACACCGTTGCAATACTCCGCTTGGCCTGGGTTGACCGTGGAGCTGGCATCGTCACAGTCGGTGGCGTCGCCGACATACCCGCTGGGTTGGCTGCAGGCGGTGGTGCTGCTTCCGGAGTCGCCGTAGCCATCTGCATCTGCATCTGCATCTGCATCTGCATCGGCGTCCGCGTACCAGCTGGAGGCGTCGGCGGCGGAGTCCTCGTCCGTCGTGCCGTCGCAGTCGTCGTCGAAGCCGTTGCACAGCTCGGTGGCGCCAGGGTTGATGTCGTCGTCGTGATCGTCGCAGTCCGTGGCGTCCGAGACAGAGCCCACGGGTTGGCTGCAGGCGGTGGTGCTGCTGCCCGCGTCACCGTAGCCATCGGCGTCGGCGTCGGCGTACCAAGTGGATGAGTCTGATGCGCTGTCCTCGTCCGTCGTGCCGTCGCAGTCGTTGTCCACACCGTCGCAGAGCTCGGCGGCGGAGGGGTTGATCGTCGCGACGCCGTCGTCGCAGTCGCTCGAATCGGCCACGTGATCGCTGGGCTGGTAGCAGGCATCCTGCGCGCTGCCGGGGTCGCCGTAGCCGTCGGCATCGACGTCGGCGTACCAGGTGGACTGCCCGACCACCCCGGGATCGGCGTCGTCGGTCAGGCCGTCGCAGTCGTCGTCCACGCCGTTGCAGGCTTCTGTGGCGGCGGGGTTGATGGCGCTGTCGCCGTCGTCGCAGTCAGTGTCATCGGCCACATGACCGGTTGGCACATTGCAGGCCATGGTGGCGCTGGCCACATCCCCGTAGCTGTCCCCGTCGGTGTCGGCGTACCAGGTGGAGGCGTCGGACGCGTCGTCTTCATCCACCGTACCGTCGCAGTCGTTGTCCACGCCGTCGCACAGCTCGGTCTCCCCCGGGTTGGCGCTGGCGTCGAGATCGTCGCAGTCGCTGGAGCCGGCGACGTAGCCCGTGGGCTGATCGCAAGAGTCCGAGCTGATGGTCGAGCCACCGTAACCATCGGCGTCGTAGTCCAGGTACCAGGTGGTGGTGCCGGTGACCGCGGTGTCGTCATCGTCCACAAGGGTGTCGCAGTCGTCGTCGATACCGTTGCAGGTCTCGCTGGCCGCAGGATTGACCGCCCACGACCCGTCGTCGCAGTCGGTGGCGTCCGCCACGAATCCGGTGGGTAGGAAGCAGGCGACCACCACCACCGCGGGATCTCCGTAGCCATCGCTGTCGTCATCGGCGTACCAGCTGGACTGGCCGGTGATGTCTGGATCATCGTCGTCCACCAGGGTGTCGCAGTCGTCATCGATGCTGTTGCAGGTCTCGCTGGCACCGGGGTTCACCGTGGCCGCGAGGTCGTCGCAGTCGGTGGCCATGCTGGCGGAGACCATACCCACGGGTTGATAGCAGGCGATCGTGCAGTCGGAGACATCACCGTAGCCGTCGCCATCGTCGTCGTCGCACCAGGAGAGTGCGTCGATGGCGTCGTCCTCGTCCACCGTGCCATCGCAATCGTTGTCGGCTCCGTCGCACAGCTCGGTGGCTCCGGGGTAGGAGCCAGCATCGTTGTCGTCGCACTCTTCGCAGGCGGCCCAGCCGTCACCATCGTCGTCGATGTAGCCCGTGGAACCGTCGCAGTTGTAGTCGGCGGGGTCGGCGCAGTCGGCCTCGGGGGCGGCGGGGTTGTAGGCGGTGTCGCCGTCATCGCAGTCGCCGCCGAGGGCGGCGTAGCCCGAGGGCATCGAGCAGGCGATGGCGGTGCTGCTGTCCAGGCCGAAGCCGTCGCCGTCGCTGTCCAGGTACCAGGTCAGCTGATCGGCGATGTCGGGATCGGCGTCGTCGAACAGGCCGTCACAGTCGTTGTCGACCCCATCGCAGTACTCGGACGCGCCAGGGTGGATGCTGGCATCCTCATCGTCGCAGTCCGTACTGTCGTCGACCCAGCCGTCGCCCGGGCCGCAGTGCTCGGTGGTCGTGGCAGCGTCGCCGTAGCCATCGCCGTCGGTGTCCGCGTACCAGGTGGTGGCCAGATCTTCGTCGATGTCACCATCGCAGTCGTCGTCGATGTCGTTGCACAGCTCGGCTGCACCAGGGTGGATCTCCCCTACGGAGTCATCGCAGTCCGTGGCGTCCACCACCCAGCCATCCCCCGGATCGCAGCTCTCCACCGCGAACTCCGGATTGCCGAAGCCGTCACCATCCGCGTCGGCGTACCACAGGTCGGTGGGGGTCTCGTCCACCTCGCCGTCGCAGTCGTTGTCCACGCCGTCGCAGCGCTCGGGGGCGTCGGGGTAGGTCGAGGCGTCGTCGTCATCGCAGTCGCCGCCGATCTCCACGGTTCCCGAAGGCTGCACACAGCCATAGATGGCGGCACCGTCGTCGCCGTAGCCGTCACCATCCATGTCCGGATACCACACGGCGTCGACGTCCTCGTCCACCTCGCCGTCGCAGTCGTTGTCCAGCACGTCGCAGACTTCCTCCGCCCCGGGATGGACCTGGGGATCACCGTCGTCGCAGTCCTCATCGGAGGTATAGCCGTCGAAGTCTGCATCGAGCGGAGGGGTCCCGGTGTCCTCGGGGACCTTGGAGTCCTCCGGATCACAGGCGAAGGAGAGCAGCAGGCTGCCTGCGAGCAGGCCGGTGACGAGGGTGCGATGTATGGGGACCCTTGTGGGAATCTCGAGTGAAGCGTTCGGCTCCGTGAGAGTCGTCATCCCGGAGCTTATCATAGGGGTGTAGAACCTCTCCCAGGCGTAGCTCGCTGCGGCGAGTCTCGACATCGCGCCTCGTGCGCTGTGGCGCACACGCGAGCGGTCACACGGGATACGCAAGACGTGCTTATCCGGTTGACTCAGGTACGCCTCGCCGCGTAGCCTCCCTCCATGCCCACCACTCCTCTACCCCCTGACCTCCCTCGCCCGCGAACGATCCTCGACTTCGCGCGCATGTTCCCAGACG
>Ga0307987_1000155_pt1 | contig 42221 bp, 37 predicted proteins | sample EllFjometagen181_FD_203157 | JGI IMG/M metagenome (GOLD analysis project Ga0307987, IMG submission 203157) | Marine microbial communities from Ellis Fjord, Antarctic Ocean - #181 | ecosystem: Environmental > Aquatic > Marine > Unclassified | place: Southern Ocean | collected 2014-10-08 | reverse complement strand
CGGTTAAAATAAATCAGTACATTTCTGCACAAGATCAGGTTCATTTCCCCAAAAACCCCGTCGGTGACAAGGTTGTGGGATGAAAATAATATGCGTTCCTTCAGGGATTGCCTGGGGATGACATGGTTATAATCGGCGGTATAATAATCGGAGAAATCATTTTTCCCGCCGGACTGCTGGTAATTGCTTGTATAGGTCTTCACCACCTCAAGGGGATAAATACCGTTTTTGGCCTTTTCAAGGACGAGCTCGTTAAAATCCGTGGTATAGATTTGTGATCGGCTCTTCATTCCCTCTTCTTCCAAAAGAATGGACATGGAATAGACTTCCTGACCGGCGGAGCAGCTGGCGTGCCACACCTTGATAAAAGCATAGGTTTTTAAAAGGGGAATCAGATCCTGGCGGATTTTTTTGGTGATCCGTTTTTTTTGCATCTATTTTTTTTGCATCCATTTTTTTTGCATCCATTTTTTTGCATCGGAGATCATGAATATAGCCAGACCCTCAGCATGGAGATCAGTCTGTCGGGATCCACGGGTTTTGCAAGGTAATCATTGGCCCCGGCCTCAATGCATTTATTCCGGTCTCCTTTCATAGCCTTGGCCGTGAGGGCGATGATGGGCAATTTTTTCTTGGTTTTTCGTATCTCCTGAATCGCCTCATATCCGTCCATCTTGGGCATCATGATATCCATGAGTACAATATCAATTTCTTTGTGTTCATTGGCCTTTTTAACGCCTTCCATGCCGTTCCTTGCAATGAGGACGGTCATTTGTTTTTCTTCCAGCACAGAGGAGAGGGCAAACACATTTCTCATGTCGTCATCCACCAGGAGGACGGTTTTTTCGCTCAAAACAGCTTCCTTGTCATGGACCATTTTAAGAAGCGTTTGTTTTTCCCTGGGCAGGTCGGCTTCCACCCTGTGGAGGAAAAGGGCTGATTCCTCCAATAGGCGTTCCGGTGATTTGACCCCTTTGATGATAATACTTTCTGTATATTTTCGCAGTTTTTTCTCTTCTTCCAGGGTCAGATCCCGGCCTGTATAGACAATGACCGGGATTTTGGAACAGGCCTCGTTGTTACGTATTTTTTCCAACAGCTCAAAACCGGACATATCTTCCAGGCCAAGATCCAGAATCATACAGTCATAGTTTTGGGTGGTAAGGGCTTCATAGGCAAGCAGGTCCGTTGCGACCATGGTGGTTTCAACATCCCCATTGCCAATCAACTCTTTGATGCTCTGGCATTGGATGGAATCATCCTCCACCACCAGCAGTTTTCTCACCGGGTGGGTGATAATATTTTCAATTTTGCAAAAGGTTTTTTCCACTTTTTCAATGGTCACGGGCTTGGTCAAGAATCCAATGGCCCCCATGCGCATGGCATCCAAAGAGCTGTCTGCAGCCGACATGATATGAACGGGAATATGGCGCAGGTCTGAGTTGTTTTTAAGCCGCTCCAAAACGGTCCATCCGTCAATACCGGGCAGGCCGATGTCCAGCATGATGGCGCTGGGTTATTTGTTCTTCCCCATGAGAACTGAACCTGTTCTCATGGGCTCTGGCCAGGGTTTCTTTGTCACCTGGGCTTGATTTTTGGGATTCTGATTCCTGGAACCCTGATTTCTGAGATTCTGGGTCTTTGGAATGGTGCACCGGGATCACAACTGTAAAGATGCTGCCTTTGGCTTCTTCGCTGGAAAGATGGATAAATCCTCCCAGCAACTTGGCCAATTCCCTTGAAATGGAAAGACCTAAGCCCGTACCGCCATATTTTCTGGAGGTACTGCCGTCTGCCTGTTGAAAGGCTTCAAAAACAGCGGCCTGCTGTTCTTTGGGAATACCGATGCCCTCATCCTTAACGGCAAGGGCAATCGCTGTCTGTGGAGAGATGGCTTTGCCCGACAAAAGTTTTTTTGATGGCCGGCCGATGGTCAGGCTGACCTGGCCCTGTTTGGTGAATTTGAAGGCATTGGTCAGAAGATTGCGTAATATTTGCTGGCGATTTCAAGTTCCTGGGCCTTGGCTTGTATGTTTTCCTGGGCATCGTCCAGAAGTTGTTTAATGATACTGCGGGATTTGGCGGTGTTCATTAAAATGGCGGTGTTTTTAATGTTTTGTTCAATGAATTGTTTTTGAAGCGATGTGAACCGGGTAAGGGATCCCAGCAGAAGAATGCTGACCACTTCATCTTCAAAGATTAGGGGAACAATGATATAGGAGGTGGCCATCTTCTGGCCGACTCCGTAATGAATTAGGGGTGCATCCTCCAAAACATCGTTAAAAATAATAATTTTTTGTTCCAGGGCAGCCTGGCCCACCATTCCCTCTCCAAGCTTGATGGTGTTGAAATTGCCCTTTCGATCTGTAAAGGCATGGCTGGCATAGAGTTTTAATATACCGTTGTGATTTCGATACAATGCGCCTAGGTGGGCATCCAAATGCCGGGTGATAAAGGAAACAAATTGTCGGCCCAGTTTTTTTTCGTTCATTTCTCCGCGCAGGGCATCAGCCAGTCCTGATCATGGAGGTTTTTGGCCATGAGGTTCAACGCCCATGCCAGTTTCCCCAGTTCATCTCGTTGGTTCAGCGTAAGAGTTTTGTCAAACTTTCCTGCGGCAATGGCCTGGGTAAATTTTACATCCTCGATAATCGGTCGGGTTATATTTCGGGATAGAAAAAAGACCCCGATCCCGATGAGGGCAATCAATATGGCGGAAATACCCATGGTTTTGATGAGGATTCGTCGGACAGGGGCTTCCACTTCATACTGGTCAATTTTTGGAAATAAGAAACCAGTTCATGCCGAAGATATCCAATTTATTGTAAGCGGCCAGTACACCTTTTCCCGAACTGTCCACATAAATACCATGTCCCCCTTCATACCCTTTTTTTACCGCATCTTCCCAATAGGCAAGGGTTTTGCCCAGGGAAAAACCGATGACATATTTGCCGTCTCCCATGGTCTGAAGGCTGCTTCTCAACTCAAACCGGTTTTTCGATTCCTCCCCGTTAAGCAGATAGGATTCCCCAGTCCGGCCCATCCCTTTCCGTGATTCCATGATATTACTGATCATGGATGGGGATGCCTGGAGGATGATTACGGCTATCAGCCGACCCTTGGTATCTATTATCGGCTGCCCGGAAAAAGCGATTTCCCATGCCCGGGCAAGGCCGGTTCGGATGGTTTGAATGGCTGCCAGATGGTTGAAAGATTTTTCCATCAATGCCCCAGAGGCAAGCTTGCTTCCGTAATATCTGGCAATTAAAAGGGGCAACATTCCGCTTAGAAGAAATAAGATAATCAGTTTGGGCCGTATATTCAGATCAGCTAGTTTAGATACCATTGATTCCTCATCATTTGCGTAGAAGGGAAGGGCATGATATCACAGGGTGTCCGGCCCTAAATAATTAATTTGATTTTTTACTAAAAAAACTTGCGGGTTACGATAGCATATAATCTAAAAGAAAGACACGCTAATTCAGGTCTAATTTTCCATAAAGTCCGTTGAAAAAAAAGTAAAAAATGATACACTGCATCAAAATTATGAAAACATTTAAAGTTTTGCGAATAAAGAAAGGATAGTTGTGAAATCAAAAGCCCTTGAAGTCAATCTTTCCGGTACCAGAGCCGATGTCACCATTGATGAAAAATATCAATTACTATTGGACATTTTTGATGGGTATGTGGGGATTTTAAATCGGTTGGAAATTTTTTTAAAAGAACTGTCCCATCCTTACCGGAACTGGGGGTTTATTGTCAGCGAGGCCCGGCATTTTACCCTTCATTATTTTTATCTTTACAAACCCCACCCCGAGGGCAGAAAGGCCCTGGAACTTTTTGCCGATATTTTTATCACAGCTTTTGAGTCCCGGCCGGAGCAGGATGTCAGGGCGGCTGCCGTGGATAACCTGATGCTGGTGCTCCACCACATTGCCAAGGAATCCGGTCGAGAGGTGGCAATCTTTTTTCCGGTGATGGAAAAAGAAATGAACCGGATCCATTCCTATGAAGGTAAGGATTTTCATTTTTTTGTCTGCTCCTATTATCAGCCGGACAGGCTGGCCCAGGTGCTTGTGGAGCATTTGGGAAAAAACAAGGCGATACCCATTGCGCCAGGGCTGTTTTTGTCCCTGAACCGTCTGCTGGCCAAGTTTTATGAGGCCTCCTTCACCTATTGGCTGGCCCAGGACGACCCGGTTGAATGGATGCGGGAAAACATTGATGAATGGCGGCTCAATGACGGCCTTATCCAGAGTCTGGCCGCGATTTCCCATTCCCGGCTGACCCTCTGGCAGGCGAATCTTGAGGCACTTGTCCTCACCCATGACATGGAATCTTGTGATACCACAGCCAAGCTAATTCAATTGACCGGGTACCGAGATTTTGTGAAACGCTTCAAAGAGGTTCCCCGTCAGATTTTAGACCATTCCCAGGGTAAAACCTATGGCAAGTACTTCAAGCTTACCTTTCTTTTTTATATTATCCATTCACCCGGGCTTGCCGGAATCCATCGGGAGGCCCTGGGAGAAATCCACAGGACCCTGATTCAATTGATCGGGGACCGGGGGTTTAAAAAAGATATTCGGATTGTGGACCAGACCTTTTCCCTGCTCAAGGAGCATAGGGGCCGGTATCCGGGAACGGTACTGGAGTGTATCCACAAGATCGGTGATGCCGTATACAAGACCGATGAAATTGAGTTGATTAATCATTTTATAGACAGGTCCGTGGACCACGGGTTCCAGTTTCCCATGATACGGGGCACAGGAGAGGACTGGCAGATCCAGGGAAACAATGCCCATGTGAAAAATATCCGGGTTTTTCTAAGTCTTGTGGGTCGGGAGCCCAAAAAATCCAAACGTCTGCTGTCCGCTTTGATCGTTTCCTTGTCCATTGGCGGGGTTTTTATCCGGGACACCGATCTTTTCCCCAGGGATATCACCCAATTTTTAAATTCAGACGTGGGACCGGTGTTTAACCTGGTCAAACAATTGGCAAGGCTTTTGCCTACTTTTTTTAATGAAATCGGTGCCGAAGGTGAGCTGAGGAATATCTCCACCCAGCTGGATGAGGCCTGTAATAGACGGGATCGGTTGGTTCATTTCTTGAGAAAGCAGTGCCATGTGGAAAGCTCCAGCCGGATTGTGGAATTTATTGAGCAGGTCATCCTTTTCTGGAAAACCCGGGATAAAACGCCCCTTGAACCCTTTGTTCCCCCGTCCATTTATGGGGAAATCAGCCCGACCGGGCGCTTTGTTGACGGGCCGGGCAAAATTCTATTGTTCCTCGAATCCAAGGCCCTGGTCCAGCTGGAGGATTATCTCGTGTGTAAGCAGGAGAGATTGGACCGGCTGGTGGATAAGGTTGAGGGGGTTAAACAACTGGACCGGTCCCGGGTGAAACTTATGTTTCGGTTTTACCGGCTGCTCAATGAAAAATACGGAATCAGTAACCTGAACCTGAAAGACTATCTTGTGGGTTTCAAGACAGAGGACCTGCCCGATCCCCAGCGTCTTATTTCCTCTTTTGAAGAACAAGACCTGGCAACCAGGATTGAATCTTTGCTCGATTATATGCTCGAGCTTAAGGAGATCATCCTTTCGGACAAGACCTATGCCGTCAATGAGGCCATTTATCATAAACGTCATTTTGCCGTGGATATTCCCTCCATGTACGGCAGTTATAATGAGGCAAAATTTGATGCCCTGGGGCTTACCCTTCGAATTGAGAGCATTGTTAATGTATTGTTTGAAGACCTGATCAACGGGATTGATCTGCGCTTGATAACCAAACCCACCTTTGTCAAAATTTTCAGTATTCTGATGCTGTTTCGCAAGGCCTTGAGTCTGGACGGCATTGTGTCCAACAAATTGGATACCCAGCTGGAGTTTTTAAAATATAGTGTGAATATCACCACCTGCTCCTTTACCCAGTATCTGGATATTTTCAAGGGGTTTATACGGGCAGTTGCCGATGCCGTCTCTGATAATTTTAACACCATCCATTCTCGAAACCTGGTCCACGTGGAATCCCGGATCGGAAAAGATCAGATTCTTACCAAATATCTGCCCGGGGCCTATGCCGATAATGGTGCGGATCTGGACGCCAAGATGGCTGAAAAGATGGACCAGCGGGTGGCTGATATTTTTTTCAGGGATCGGATTGCCACCTCCCTGGGGCTGCAGCAATTGGATGTTTTTTTAAACCGGATCCTGCACACTCTGTTCCGGCAGTCTGAAAAACTTTCCCAGGATGAGCTTTCCGCTCTGCTCAATTATGACCCCAAATGTTCTGTTACCAATATTGATGACGAGGGTCCCATCTCCAATAACATTATTTACCTGGGCAACAAGGGATGGAATCTGATCAAACTAAAGCATCTGGGTGTTGAAATTCCCAATGGGTTTATCATTACCACCGAGGTTTTCAAGTGCCTGGATTTGATCAATGGTTACACGCCGGCAGCGGTTAATTTTAAACAGCATGTGACCGCCATGCTCGCCCGTTTGGAGGAAAAAAGCCATGCCTCCTTCGGGGATCCGGCAAATCCTTTGCTCCTGTCGGTTCGGAGCGGGTCTTCCATTTCCCAGCCCGGGATGCTCGATTCCTTTTTAAATGTGGGAATTAATGAAGAGATTGCTGCCAGCATTGCCGAAAAGACAGGGAATCCCTGGTTTGCTTGGGATTCCTATCGCAGATTTCTCCAGGCTTACGGCATGACCTTTGATATCCAGCGGGATGCCTTTGACCAGGTGATCAACAATTTTAAGGAACGCCACAAGATTTCCTTTAAGCGGTATTTTACAGGGGATCAGATGAAAGAGGTGGCCCTGGCCTACAAGCAATTGCTCATGGATTCCGGGGTGGAACTCATTGAATCCCCCATGGAACAACTCTTCTTGGGCATCCACAAGGTGTTTTCCTCCTGGGATTCCAAACGGGCAAAGGATTATCGTAAGATCATGGGCATCTCCGATGACTGGGGTACGGCTGTAACGGTCCAGGCCATGGTTTTTGGTAATAGGTCCAGGCAGTCCGGATCCGGGGTTGTTTTCAGCCACAGCCCCAAATTGCCCGGGGATACCATCCGGCTCTGGGGGGACTTTACCATTGGTAACCAGGGAGAAGATGTGGTATCCGGTCTGGTCAAAACCCTGCCCATATCGGAAATCCAGAAGGATCTGGAGGAAAGGGAGTCTAAAACAAGTTTGGAAACCAAATTTCCTGAAATTTACAAGCAACTTGTTTCCATCGTCCAGCAGTTGATTTATGACGGCGGATGGAATCCCCAGGAGATTGAGTTTACCTTTGAGGGGCCTGAAAAAAAGGACTTGTTTATCCTCCAGGCCAGGGACCTTTCTTTGCGGGACCGGAAAAAAATGACCGGGTTTGAGGCCGATGACATGGAACTTGCGGCATCCTACCTGGGCCAGGGAATTGGTGTGAGCGGGGGTGCCATGAGCGGCAGGATTGTGTTTACCCTGGAAGAAATAGACGGGTTTCGCCGCCAGGACCCGGATGCAAATGTCATTCTTGTCCGCAACGACACCGTGCCTGATGATATTTTGGAGATTGATGCGGCCGACGGGATACTGACGGCCAAAGGGGGGCTGACCTCCCATGCTGCTGTGGTGGCCTACAATTTAAGGAAAACCTGTGTGGTGGGGTGTGAAAATCTGGTGTGCAATGAACGGGAGAAAGAGTGTACCCTTGATGGGGTAAAAATGAAGGTGGGGGATTATATCAGTATTAACGGATACAAGGGATCTGTATATCAAGGTGAAATAAAAGTCAGTTTAATCTAATAAGGGGTACAAAATATGAATACAAATGACCCAATGGTCCTGGGCATTAACGGACTTGGAAGAATCGGAAAATTGACTCTGTGGCACCATGCTGGCAGAAAATTTTTTAACAAAATTGTGATCAACGTGGGCAGGGAGGTGGGCACCTCAATGGCGGATATACTCCACTATATTGAGCGGGACTCCACCTATGGCCGTCTGGAAGCGTATCTTTACGGGTACCGGGGAAAACCGGTTATCACCGATGTGAATGAGGCGGCTTTTTCCTTTAAGGTGAACGAAATTGAAGTTAAAATTCTGAACAACCACAGAAACCCCAGAAATATTGAATGGGCAGACCACGGGGTGTCGATTGTTGTGGATACCACGGGCCAGTTTCTGGACCCAAATCTTTCCGCCGATGATCCCAAAGGATCCATCCGGGGGCATTTTGAGGCCGGCGCCCAAAAGGTTGTGGCATCGGCACCCTTTAAGCTTCAACAAGGGGCCGCCATGCCCGATGATGCCGTGACAACGGTCATGGGGGTGAATGACAAGGATTATGATCCGATCCGCCACACCCTTATTTCCAATGCTTCCTGCACCACCACCTGTCTTTCCCACATGGTTAAACCCTTGTTGGACGCTTTTGGCATCGAACGGGTATTGTCCGCTTCCATGGCCACCATCCATGCAGCCACAGGATCCCAGCAGGTGTTGGACCGCCTGCCCAAGCGAGGCGCCGTGGACCTGAGAAAGAACCGGTCCATTTTAAACAATATTATCCTGACCACCACCGGGGCTGCCAAGGCATTGCAATTGGTGATTCCGGAAATGGCCACCATTGGGTTTATTGCTGAATCCGTTCGTATTCCCACCTCCACGGGGTCTTTGATCATTCTGGTGATGAACTTCCAGGAAGAGCTCAATAAAAAGCCCATCCGCCGGGATATGATCAATGATATCTATAAAGTTGCGGCAGAGCAGAATTCAAACGGCTACCTGGTGTTTACCAATAAACAGAATGTCTCGTCTGATATTATCGGCACACCCAAGGCCGGGGCTGTCATCGAAGGCCATGAAACCCATACAAGGACCGGAACCATCAATATAAATCTGGAACATATGCAGGGCATTGACAAGGATATTCTTGACAGCATCAAGGACCAGGTGGGCAGTATCCAGGTCACCCAGTCCGTGATATACGGGTGGTACGACAATGAAATGGCAAGCTATGTCAACATGATGGGCGACCGCACGGTTTCTGTTGCAGAAACCCTGGAATAAAAGTTGTGGGCAGCCCCATTTTGACCATCTCATGGATGTTCCCTTAATCGCATCCCAGACCAAAGCTGAGGTCTATTGTTCCCGGGAGGCAGCCGATTCTCTGGAAAAAATGGGCCTTAATCGTAACCAAATACACAGAATTTCCACAGACAGATGGGAAGGCAGGTTTGGTGCTTTCCATGCCCAGGCTTTTTTCAGCAGTGCAGGGTCTTCCAGGTATGAGTTGGAACTGTTAGGGAATAGGGCCATTTGCTGAAGAACCAAACAGCTTTATACTGGTTGATAATTGACATATCTAAAAACTAATTTAGAGAAGCTTTTTGCGCCATATTTGATGAATTCCGGGGATAAAACCCCTTAGTTCCAACAAATCCAAACGAACCGGACGAGTCGGTTATTTGGGGTTAACAAACTCACGGAGTGACGGATGAAAACAATTGGCTTATTAGGTGGTATGAGTTGGGAAAGCACTCTCGGATATTATCGAGCAATCAACGAAGGAGTGAAAAAATCTCTTGGTGGTTTGCATTCAGCAAAAATTGCCATGTTTAGTGTTGATTTCGAACCAATAGAAAAATTGCAGCACGCGGGTGACTGGGAAGGAACTGCTAAAATACTTTCAAAGGCAGCGCGCAATGTTGAGTCCGCCGGTGATGCAGGTTGGTTAAATTTTCAGACCAGCTGGGGGACAGACATAAATACCTTTTTTAATTTCATAGGGTTCATCAACAGGAGCAACAACCCATGCTGATTTAGGATTTATTGCATCAATCAGTTCATAAAATCCCCGGGAAGGTTTTGGTGCTTTTGAAAGTTTGCATTCAAAAAGATGCTGTTGTCCTGCCCTCTCCAATATGAGATCTATTTCAGCACCATTCGAGGTTCTTATGAAAGAAGGTTTGAAGCGATCATATTCCGTAATAATATTTTCAATGACAAAGCCCTCCCAGGATGCACCGGCTATAGGATTGGACAGCAAAGAATCATACTGCTCAATATTAAGTAAAGCATGAAGGATTCCACTATCTCTTAAGTAGATTTTGGGAGATTTAATCAATCTCTTTTTTAAGTTTGTTTCCGCTGGTGGCAATAAACGAAGCATATAGGTCTGTTCCAGAATTGCCAGGTATTTCTTTAAAGTTGGAATCGAGATATCAACAGCTGCTGCTAATTTATGATAGTTTATAGTTTGACCGTTGTAATGGGCCAAAAGCAGCCATAATCGCTCAATTACCGGGACCGGAATATTGAATCCTAAATTTGGAATATCACGTTCCATAAATGTTCGAATAAAATCAAGACGCCAGTCAAAACTGTCCATATCATTTCCGGCCAGAACACTTTCAGGAAAACCGCCCCTAAGCCAGGTATTCGACCATATTGAGATGCTATCGACTTCTTTAACTATAAAAGGAGTTAGATCAATATAGGCGATGCGGCCCGCAAGTGATTCTGTTGATTGTTTGATCAAGTCCTGGGAAGCTGACCCCAAAATTAAAAACCTGCCTGGTCTTCTATCTTTATCTATTTCTGAACGGAGCACAGAAAAGAATTCTGGAAGAAGTTGAATCTCATCAAAGCAAATGAGCTTATCTCTATAACGGTCAAAAAAAAGTTCCGGTTCTAAAAGTTTGTTCCGGTCAACTCGATCCTGTAAGTCAAGATAAACTGATGGTGTATTTTTGAGAAGCATTTTGGCAGTTGTTGATTTGCCAGATTGTCTGGGACCAAGGATGGCTACCGCCGGAGAACGAGAAAGCGCATTGTGCAATTTTTGTTCTTTCTCTCTTTGGATATAACCATGCATATCAAAAACTCCTTTTACCTATTTGCATGGATAATATAATAATACATATAAAATGTCAAACAATTCAAATGAAGTGGATCAATCCGTTTATTTTGGGGTTCTTTTAACGGTAACCGTCATACATATTTTTTTAGTCCCCGATCGGAAACTTTTCGTTGTATTTCATTTTGGAAATCTGACTATACATATTGGGAATATCAAAGCATATCGGCAAGCACTGCAAGTGCAGTCATAGCGCGGTCTTTTTTTTCTTCTTACTTGAATGGGATCACGCCTTGTGTCATGGTAAATTGCACATCGTTGGTGATAGTTTTTTGTTCGCAACAATGTTCTATCTGTTGAGCAATCAAGCTCAACGAGGTTTTTATTCTTTTTGATGGTAAATTGGGGATAAAATGAGATAAGGGTTTCATAGGATTCAATGGTGTGTTGAATTTTATGATGGGATGATACTTTTAACGGCTTAAGGAATAAACCGATGCGTATCCTTATGATGTCATTATCCTTGACCTCATGCTGCCTGAATTAAATGGACTCAGCATTTTAAAACGTCTCAGAGAAACGGGGAATAAAACACATATCCTGATCCTTACAGCAAAGGACTCCATTGAGGATCGAGTGAAAGGTCTTGAACAGGGTGCTGATGATTACCTGGTAAAACCCTTTGCCATGGAAGAACTCATAGCAAGGGTCAAAACCTTGATCAGACGCTCATATAACACTAAAAGCTCGAATCTTGAAATCGGTAACCTTGTGATTGACACAGCACGCCGTCTTGTGAGCCTTGGGGAAAAAGAGATTGAGCTTCCGCCAAGGGAATACGCTTTATTGGAATACCTGGCTTTGCACAAGAATCGCGTGGTCTCCCGCACGGAAATAGAGGAACATATTTATAATGATGAAGCAAATCTAATGAGTAATGTCATAGATTCAGCAATATGCACAATACGAAAAAAAATAGATAAACCAGGCACGTCCTCATTCATAGAAACACGAAGAGGAATGGGATATATGCTCCAGGGGAACCAGGGATGAAATCCATCCGGGGGAAGCTGATATTCCACCAATTAGCCTGGCTGCTTACCATGTACGGGATTGCCGGATGTATATATTCCTTTATTTCCCAAAGAACTTCAGCCGATCACCCAAAGACTCAATGATTTGCTTGAACGACTGGAAAAGGCGTTCCTGCGTGAACGACGGTTCACGTCCGATGTTGCCCATGAACTCAGAACCCCCATCGCCGAGCTTCGCGCCTTGGCAGAAGTGGGACTTGCAATTAATACTGATCAATCGGAAAATCTCCATCCATATTTTAAGGACGCCTTGGAGATAGCGTTTCAAATGCAGAATCTGACGAACTCACTCCTGGCCCTTGCACGGGCTGATGCTGGTAACCTGCCCGTCAAAACGGAAAAAATTGATCTTGCCGATCTCCTTGGGGAAATCTGGCAAAAATTTAATAAGAAAGCTCAAAAACGAAACATTGCTTATGACCTTACAAATCCTGTAAGCAGATCAATAGTAATGTCGGACAAAGCCATGATGACCGCCATAATGACAAATCTCATTTCAAATGCCGTCATCCATGGTCCCGAAAACAGTGGGATCACCATGGCCATAACAAAGGAGAACACTGATTTAAAATTGAGCATTTCAAATCCGGTGGACACGCTTCAAACCAAGGATCTGGAATATATTTTTCAGCCGTTATGGAGAAAAGACAGCGCCCGCACCAATCTATCCCACAGCGGAATAGGACTTGCGCTTGTTAAATCCTACTGCACCCTGTTACATTTTCCCATACATGGGAGAATGCCTGATCGTCGGCGGTTGTGATAGTGATACCAGCACCGCAAACTCAAACACCCCCAATCAATCGCGTGCTTCCTTTGAAGAGATTTTACATCTGGTACACGACTATGGTATTGGTGTAGATGGACCAGGGACACAGGCGGGAGCGCTTCCGGAATATCAATCGGAAATCAGACTGGCCCAACAAAATGCCTTGACGAACAACATCTGGGGAATAGACGCTAAGGAGTGGACGGACGAATTATCAAAAGAAAACAGCCTGTCCCAGGAGTATCTTGCGGCTGTGATAGATGTTTATTACGGACTTTGGGGTGCCTGGCAGGAAAGTCCCACCCACGGAATGCAGGGGCTATACGTTTCAAAAACAAGGAACACAATCACGAAATCCGACCCCATGGGGGCAGAATTAATGAACAATAAATTTTTCCATCCATACCTTACGTATAATGCAAGAATCAGTGCTGATTTCAAGGGCACATTTTCCTTGCGCTTTGATCGGGAGATCCCATACACCCATCATTCCCAGTACCTCAGAGATATCACCCTAACCGGCATCAATGATTCCCATGTAAGGGTCAATGGTTTCGATAATGAGATAACGGGCAACAACGGTACCAATACAATTGTTTTTCCCGGAAAGTATTCCGAATACACTATAATTAATGACAATAAGCCAATACGTGACACAGCTTTCTTCACAAAAGACATCATCTGAATCGGTAATATCTTTGAATGACGCAAAGACTGTAAAATCAAATAAAGATATTGTGACGATCAGTAGCAACGCCCATCAACAGAATCAGCAATCGGTGTTTGATGGTTTTTTTGAAAAATTGTCAACTCCGGACCAAAAAAAGATCCAATCCCTTGACGAAAGCATGCAACCCTTGCTTGAAAAAGAAGAGAACGTAACTATCACAAAAAAAGAACAGGAAGTATTAGATTCAACCTTCCAAAAGTTTGATGAAATAATAATCGCTAACGGTGATGAGCAGACCCAAAGGATTCTATTGGCATAGAGGCTTTTCAGAATGTTCACCTATTTACTTATGCGGGGGGCGGCTATTTAATTGCCGGATTAATATCTGATTCCGGTTCCCCCAGGAAAAAGGTTCTGGTTTTAACATACCCTGTGGCAAAGTTCTTTTTTGCCTCCTCGATCAGGGCATAGAGGGTGGGCACTACCACCAGGGTCAGGACCGTTGCAATCATGAGGCCGAAGATGACCACAATGGCCATGGATCGCCAATATTGGCTGGATTCAGAGGACAGGGACAACGCCATGACATGGAAGTCATAGGAGATGCCCGTGACCATGGGCAGCAGTCCCAATATGGTGGTAATGGCCGTGAGCATGACCGGACGAAGCCGGGTCGCACCGGCGGCGATGATCGCTTCCTTTATCCCCAGACCTTTATCCCGCAACTTGTTGGTGTAGTCAATGAGCACGATGGCATTGTTTACCACCACCCCGGCAAGGGAGATAATGCCCACCCCGGTCATGATGACCCCAAAGGGGGAGTTGATTACGGCCAGTCCCCAAAAGGCCCCGCCAAGGGAGAGGATAACCGAGGTCAAAATGATGGCCGGCTGGGCCACTGAGTTGAACAGGGTGACCAGAATCAGGAAAATGAGAAACAACGCGATGATAAAGGCCTTGGATAAAAAATCCTGGGCCTGCTGCTGTTCTTCATCCTCACCCGTGAATTTGTAGGTATAGCCAGCCGGCAGGTTCATTTCCTTAAACAGCTCCTGAACCTGCATCCTTGCAACCGTTCCTGTGATTTTTGTTTCATCTACATTGGCCTGCAAGGTGACCACCCGTTTATGATTTTTTCGGACAATATCGCCGATGGTCCCCTTGTATTGGATGGAGGCCAGAGTGGTTAACGGCACAATTTCACCCGATGCGGTGGGGATCATGAGCTTGTGCAGCACATCGGTCACATGGCGGTCTGATTCGGCCAGTTTCACCACAATGTCATAATCTTCATCCCCTTCATAATAGGTAGAGACATCCAGGCCGTTGTAGGCAATTTTCAAGGCAAAGCCAATAGCAGAGGTGGTCAGACCGAACAGGGCAGTCTTCTGGCGATCAATTTTTATCTGGACGGAAGGGAGACCTCCCTGGTAATCGTCCCGAATATCCTTGATGTTGGGGACACTTTCCAGCACCTTTTGCATCTGTTGAGAAATTTTGTTCAGAATATTAAAATTATTCCCGGAAATTTCAATGTTGATGGGAGGACCTGTGGGTGGGCCTTCCTTTTGTTCATCCACAGTGATTTTGACCCCGGCAATGTGGGCAACCCTCCTGCGGATCTCTTCCAAATCTTGTTTGGTGGGGGAGGTCCGATTCTCAAAGTCAATGAACTGGATCCCGATATGGTTGGGCAGGTTGGAATCAAAGACGGAGCTGCCGGCATTTTGTACCACCCGGGTAAAAATATGTTCGATATTGTTGATATCGGACGGCGCCATAAAAGAGCTGCCGTCTGAATTCTGGTGGGTCTGGAGGGCAATGGCTTCCTGGTAGTTTTGGCTGTCACTTCCGGAAATGGCCATCTCCACCTCTTTTACCGTGCGGTCGATAAACTTTAAGTCTGCTCCTTCTGGAACGGCAATATTGACGTAAACAGATCCCGGATCAATGGAAGGGAAAAATTCCACGGGTTTTTCAATACCGATTCTGAGCATCCAGACCTGGAATAAAAAAATCAGGACAACAAAGGAAGCCAGGAGTACGGAAATTTTATGATTCAGGGCATGGACAAGGACCCGTTCATAGAGGTTTAAAACCATTCCCTTTATTTCAATGGGCTTTTCTCCCTGGGCTTCCATCTCTTGGGCTGAAATTTCTTTGCTCCCTTTTTTTTCCGGCGCGGTTTTCATGAAAAATGCGCAGAGAGCCGGATTGATGACCAGGGCGACAAACAGGGAAGATGCCAGGGTCACAATCAAGGTGATGGGCAGGTATTTCATGAATTCCCCCATGATGCCGGGCCAGAAGATCATGGGGAAAAAAGCGGCCACCGTGGTCAGGGTGGAGCCTATAACCGGCCAGGCTACCTCTCCTGTGGCGCGCATGGCGGCCTCCACCCGGGGGACTCCCTGCTGCATGTATCGGTAGATATTTTCGATGATGACGATGGCATTGTCCACCAGCATGCCCAGGGCCAGGGTCAGGGAAAAAAGAACCACCATGTTCAACGTGATACCCAGAGCATGGAGTACGGCAAAGGAGAGAAACATGGAAAAGGGGATGGCAAGCCCGACCAGGAGTGCATTCCTGATGCCCAGCGCTATAAACAGGATAATGACCACCAGGATGAGGCCGGAAATGATATTATTTTCAAGATCCGCCACCATGGCCTTGATGTCCTTGGATTTGTTCATTAGTTTGGTGATGGTGGTGTTTTTAGGAAAGGTCTGGCTTGCCCGTCCAACAATGGTGTCAATTTTTTTCGATATAAAGATGATATTTTCACCCACCCGCTTTTTAACGGAAATATTGATCGAATCCACCCCGTTTAGCCGGGACCTTGAGGTTTCTTCCTTGATGCCGTCCACCACTGTTGCCACATTTTTTAAATAAATGGGTTTGCCGCCATGGGTCGCCACCACAAGGGAGAGAATCTCTTCCGGAGTTTCAAACTCCCCGGGCACCTTCACCTGAAACCGTCCATGTCCCAGGGTAATGGCCCCGCCCGAAGTATTTTGGTTTTCACTGACCACACTTTGTTGGAGAGCTGTGATGGGGATCTTGTAATAGGCCAGCTTGTCCGGATCTACTTCCACCCGGATTTCGCGCTCCTGGCCCCCGGTGATTTGTGCCTCAAGCACCCCGGGTACCGCTTCAATATCGTCTTTTAAATCGTCTGCAATTTTTTTTAGGGTTCTGGGGCCGCAGTCCCCTGCCAGGGAATAGACCACAATGGGCATTTCTGAAATATTGACCTCAAAAACCGAAGGGTCGCTTTCAAGGTCCGTGGGCAGATCGTTTTTGGCCTCGTCCACCTTGTCTTTAACCTTGGTCAGCACCTCATCAATATCCGTACCGGGTAAAAATTCAATGTTAATCTGGGACAACCCCTGGGAGCTGACCGAACTGACATTCTTGACCTTGTCCAACCCCTTGAGTTTTTTTTCAATTTTTATGGTAATGGCCGTTTCGATATCCGAGGCCGATACCCCCCGGTATTCTGTCCGGACAAAGACATAGGGGATGGTGATATCCGGATCACTCTCCCGGGGCATCACACTATAGGCATAGAGCCCGATACCCATGATGATAAGGGCCAGGACCAGAACACTGACCCTGTTTTTAACGGCAGCATCCGAAACCATCATTGGGTCAGCTCCTCCATGTCCAGGATGGTTTTGGTGACATGGACGGTTTCACCATCCTCAATGATCTTGTGGCCCACCACCACCACCTTTTCCCCGGGGAACAACCCTTTTGGAATCTGGGTTTTCCAGCCATCCAAAAATCCTGTGGTCACCGGTGTGAAGTGAACCACGTTTTTCTTTTCTACAAAAACACCGGTTTGTTTATTCAGGGTTACAAGAGAATAGATGGGCACGGCCAGGCCCAGGGCGTCATGATTTTTAACAATGCTCACCCGGGCAAACATACCCGGAAGGATCTTATGGCCCGGGTTGTTCACTTCAATTTCAAGGTTATAGAGCCGGGCCATGGAATCTGCGGTTTTAAAAAGGTAGTGGTACTTGCCCGTATAGGTTTGGCCCCCCAGGGCGTCAATGGTCATATCAAAGGTTGAAAGTTTGCGTACGGCCGCCACGTCGGATTCAGGGATGCCCACTTGGATTTTAAGCCGGTCGATCTGGAGAATGGTGGCCACCGGGTCTCCAACACTTAAAAATTCACCGCGTTCAATATATACCCGGTCCACGATTCCTTCCATGGGCGATCGGATGGTGCAGCGGCTCAGGTTCAGTTTTGCTGTGTCCATGGCCGCTTTGCTTGTTTTAACATTTGCGCCGGCATCATCTAACTGGGATTGGGTGATAAATTGTTTTTTTGACAGGGCTGTGAACCGATTTTTTGTGGTCAGGGCGGTTTCATAGGAGGCCAGGGCAGCATCGTAATTATTTTGATAATCGCGCTTATCAATTATGGCCAGGATATCACCCTTTTGTACCCGGGTTCCTTCACCGATTTTTTTAATGTCTATTTTTCCCTTGACCTCGGCGGCAACTTTTAAAGAGATCCAGGGGGTTGCCACACCCGGCAGGCTTATTTTTTCCATTACCATGTCAGGGATCATCTTCATGGTGATAACATTGGTCGGAGCTTTTGCCGCCTTCATTTGATGGGATTGCTTTTGGGCAAGATCGGCTTTTTGGGCGGATATTTTTTTGCTTAACGGAAAAATCACCAGGGCAATCACCAATGCCACTGTGATAATGGGGATGCTCTTCCAGACGAGGCGCAAAAATATCCGGATAAATTTTTTCTTCTGAATCGGTTTAGGTTCCATGCAATGTGTCCTTTTTTGATAAAAGCCAGGCTAATAACCGTATAAAAATAGTGTCAATTGGCCTGATTTCAAGGGGTTGTTTTTGGTTTCGGGTCAAAATCGGTTAAAAACCCAAAGGTCAGGGAGATGCCCACACAGAGGATACAGATGCCGAACATGAGCTGGTATGCTCCTTGACCCAGGTGGGACAACCGGTCCAGCATGTGGCCGAAGAACAGGGGGAATCCTGATCCAAAGGCGATGGTCATCAGGGGTGCCAGGGCAAAATAGGCCGTTGCATCCTGGCGATTGGAGAATTTTTTGATTGCCGGGGAATAGATGATTCCCCGGGTGCTGGCCAAGAAAAGGATTAAATAAACCCGGTTGATCTGATATAAGGGATACAAAAACACAAAAAAAGACTGCCAACCAATAGAAGGAGCACCATCGAATGAAAAAGATCAGCCTTAAACCCATCTTTGCCCTGGCCATGAACAAGTCCACCCAGGGAATGTATCCGGTTCTGGCAAAGCTCAAGGACTATACCCTCTACTTGAAGCATAACCTCAATGCCAAGGCAGTGGGTTCCCTGGGCGGGGAAGTTGTGTCCATTGAACGAGAGGTGACAGCCCTCATTGATGACATGAACCTTTCCATCAGGGAAGCAGATGATTTTATAAAAAATTTTTAATTTTGCCTGATTTTAAATACCTGGTATTAAATACCTGGTTTCAAATATTACCATAACGGAGAACAAAACATGAAGGTGGATGGACGAGAGATGAGACCCATTTGGTTTGATACGGATTCAAAGACAGTTCAAATTATTGACCAGAGACGGCTTCCCCATGAACTTATCATCGAGGATTTAAACACAGTGGATGATGTCATCCGTGCCATCAAGGATATGTACGTCAGAGGTGCCCCCCTCATCGGTGCCACCGGAGCCCTTGGGGTTTATGTCAGCCTGGTACAAAAAAACAATAAGGGAGCAGATAATGCTTATTTTGAGGCAGAATGCACCCGGCTCAAGGATGCCAGGCCCACGGCCATGAACCTTTTCTGGGGAGTGGATCGGGTCCGGGATGTGGTCTTAAAGGAGACCTCCCATGAGGCAAGGATAAACGTTGCCCTGGCGACAGCCCTGGAAGTGGTGGAAGAAGAAGCGGTTAATTGTCAAAAAATCGGCGAGTATGGTCTCTCCATCATTGAAGAAATCAGCAGACAAAAAAATGGAGACCCGGTCAACATCCTCACCCATTGCAATGCAGGGTGGCTTGCTTGCGTGGAGTATGGCACGGCAACCGCTCCCATCTATACCGCCTTTGACAATGGAATAAACGTCCATGTCTGGGTGGACGAGACAAGACCCCTGAACCAGGGATCCCGCCTTACGGCATGGGAACTTGGCAAACACGGGATCAACCATACCGTAATAACCGACAATGCCGGGGGCCATCTCATGCAGCACAAAATGGTGGACCTGGTCATCGTGGGAACCGACAGGACCACCCGGGCCGGGGATGTGGCCAATAAAATCGGGACCTATTTAAAGGCCCTGGCCGCCAGGGACAATGATATCCCCTTTTATGTGGCCCTGCCTTCCTCCACCTTTGACTGGTCCATCACAGACGGGATAAAAGATATCCCTATTGAAGAGCGGGATCCCGATGAAATTCGATACGTACAAGGCCTTTTAAACGGCCAGATCCAATCTGTTCTGGTACCGCCTGCGACAAGTAAGGCCGCCAACCCTGCCTTTGACGTAACCCCGTCCCGGCTGGTGACAGGATTTATCACGGAGAGAGGATGCTGCAAGGCCACGCAAGAAGATATCATGGCCCTGTTCCCGGATAAAAAAATCGGATAAAAAGATCGGAAAATTTTTTATTGGTCGCCACAGCTTTTCATGATGAGCTGTTCCAGTGCTTTTAATGATTTTGAAGATTTGCCGGTTGTTTTCTCTTTTTTGATATTTCTCAAAAGTTGCCTCAGTCTCTGGTGATCCAGTTCTGGACAGACATTGATAAATGCATCCATACTATCCGGGTCTTGGGTTAATAGCCTGTCCCGCCATAACCGGTTTTCTTTGACAATTGTCGATTCAACGTGATGGCTGGCATCGATTTCCAGCAATGCATGGCGGATGGGTTCCGGGTCCACATCCCGCATCAGGGTTCCGATGAATTGCCGGTGCCTTCTGCCGGCAACATTTGATGTAATGGATCGGGCTTCTATCAGGGCAGCAAGCAGCTCATCTGGAAGCCCCATGCGTTTGAGTTGCGGGGCGGACAGCTTGGTCAGTTCCTCTCCAAGTTTCTGGAGTTCATCCGCCTCTTTTTTTGCCTGTGTTTTACTCTTGTATTGAATCTCATCTTCCATGGTTACCGCCGGGAATAAACGCTTGTTATCGCAGGTTGCCTGTAATATCAAACTGCTTGAAATATCAAGCTGTGAAATTATGAATGATAGGACAGAACCTTGGTTTTTGTCAAGGAAGCAAAAATCCTATCTCCAAAGCTTGCTGCCCAGGCGTTCATGACAGCAGTGCCAAAATCATCGGGCAAAGAGTCTGCGATCATTCCAGGGTTGAACTATTGGGTTGCCAGGTATTTGCTAAAATGCTAAACCGGAGCAATTTAAAGCCCCATACAATGAAAGGCAGATCATGTTCGCAAAAACAGCCGATGAACTCAGAGAAATGATAGGTCAAAACCCGGAAACTTCCCCTTCCATTTTCCTCATGGACGACTCTTTTGCGGCCTGGTGCTATGACAACCGGGATTTTTTATGGCTCAAAGCCGCATTTAACCGGGATGCGGACCCAGAGGATTGCAAAAAATGGGGGATTACCGCCCAGGAGTGGAAGACCAACGTCGCCATGGCAGGCCTGGCCCTGGCCGTAAAATGATACCGGAGGCAGGTGTCATGCGCGCCTTGCCGGTGCCTTGTTAGAATTATTTTTAGCTTTCATCAATCACCTGGCAGATACTCACTGCCAGATGTTTTGTGTTGATGGGTTTCTTGAGATATCTTTTAATACCGATGGCAAAAAAAATCTCTTCTGATATGACAGAACTGTAACCTGTACAGATGATGATAGGTATATCCGGTCTTGTTTTTAAAATTTCTCTTGACAGCTCACACCGGTCAGGCCAGGCATGGTTTGGTCTGATATGACCAAATCGACACCGGCTTTGTGGGTACATTTATGGTACGGTAATTAAAAAGTTGATTTTCGGTCGGCCAAATACAATTTTCCCAAACCAAAGTATGTTGTGACGGGCTTTGATTCAGAACAAACTGAGACTTATTAATAGTCTTGATTTTTGACTTATAGTTTTGGGGACAGCCCTAATAGACATAGTGCTCCCCCTTGCTAAAGAAATTTTCAAGTCGAAAAATAAAAATATTTTTCCCCAGAATGCTCAAGGTTACAACTGATATCTTTGATATTTGAAGGCCGGGTTTAGGTCATGAATAGGATATTTATCATTGAGTTTGATTTATCAGTTCGAAATGCTTAAGAATTTCTTTTAAAAAGGGTAAATTAAGTTTATATATAATGAATTAGGTTTATTCGGGTATTAATTATCTTTAACCATGACTAATCGACAATAAACCGCTTGCTTTTGGTTAAACAAATATATAAGCAATATTGGTAAATTGAGAATTTATTCCAGATCTCAAAAATTTATCTGGAAAGCGTTCTAAAATCTCATAAAAACAAAGGGTATTTTGCTATGGAAGATAGATGGCTGACCGTTGATGATATTCGAAAATATCTCAATGTAACCAACGAGACTGTATATAAATGGATTGATCAGCGTGGGATGCCTGGTCACCGTGTTGGCCGTCGCTGAATGTTCAAGCAAGATGAAGTAGATGAGTGGGTCCGATCTGGTGGTGCGGCAGATAGAACATTACAGTCTGATTCAGACAATTAGGAAAAAAGTATGGTTGAATCGGTACAAAATCAAATAAAAGAACTGCTCCCAACTGTTGAAACGCTTTATAACAAATTGCTGTTGGTCGTGGGCGAAAGCGGTTCAGGGAAAACTGCCGTACTTTTGGATGCTGCAAAAGAACATGAATGCAAGGTGATCAACTTAAACCTTGCCCTATCCTTTGAATTGCTGGAGCTAAGTGAAAAACAAAAAATATTGAAATTGTCGGGATTAATCGCAAACATCATAAAAGAAGTAGGGTCGATAGTTTTTCTGGACAATATTGAAATACTTTTTGATAAGGGTCTCAAACAAGATCCGTTAAAGCTTTTACAAGGGTTATCCCGGAACCAATTAATCGTGGCATCCTGGAATGGGAAATATATAAAAAACAAACTTATCTATGCAACCCCGGATCACTCGGAATATCGGGCATATGATTCTAAGGATACGATGATTGTGAGTATGGATAAACCTGCAACAAATAATTTTAAAAAAATATAAGAGAGGCGAAGCAGATATGAAATACAGAGACCTTATACAATTTGATCCCATTGAAACGATTGTTCAGCTGCGGGATGCTGATAAATCCAAATCTGCTCAACAACTCGTCAATACATATGTGATTTCGGATGAGATGGCTGAACGGATGTCTCAGCCTGGCTATTCCTCAGATCCAGTTTGATCAGCCCGTTGATAATAAAGGCCTTCTTGTGGTCGGCAATTATGGTACGGGTAAATCCCATTTGATGTCAGTGATTTCAAGCATTGCAGCAGATGCATCTTTGCTGGATTGTCTGAAGCACAATAAAGTTAAAAAAGAAGCTGAAAAAATTGCAGGACGGTTTAAAGTTATTCGAACTGAAATCGGTGCTTCCACCATGTCTCTTCGTGACATCATCGTCGCTGAGCTCGAAGAGAAGCTGGATAACCTTGGTGTTGAATACGTTTTTCCCGATGTAAACTCAATTACCAACCATAAAGGTGCTTTTGAAGATATGATGACAAAATTTGGTCAAGCATATCCTGATCAAGGCCTTTTGCTTGTGGTGGACGAACTCCTTGATTTTTTGCAAACCCGGAAGGACCATGAAATTATTCTGGATTTGAATTTCCTGCGTGAAGTAGGAGAAGTATGTAAAGACCTTCGGTTCAGGTTTATGGCCGGAGTGCAGGAGGCAATTTTTGACAGCCCTGCGTTTGCTTTTGTTGCAGACAGTATCCGAAGGGTAAAAGACCGGTTTGAACAAATTTTAATCGCACGCAATGACGTTAAGTTTGTTGTGGCCGAACGCCTTTTGAAAAAAACGGCAGAACAGCAATCCCTGATACGAGAATATCTTGCGCCCTTTACAAAATTCTACGGGAATATGAATGAAAGAATGGATGAGTTTGTCCGCCTTTTTCCCGTACACCCGGATTATATAGATACATTTGAAAGGGTCACGGTAGTTGAAAAAAGAGAGGTTTTAAAAACACTGTCCCTTGGGATGAAAAATATCCTTGATAAGGAAGTCCCCAGAGAGGAACCGGGCCTTCTGGCATTTGATGATTATTGGAAGACTCTTAATCAAAATGCATCTTTCAGGGCCATTCCGAAAATACGGGCAGTGATTGAATGCAGTCATGTGTTGGAATCCCGTATTGAAAATGCAATCACGCATAAGCAATATAAACCCATGGCGATTCGTCTGATTCATGCGCTTTCTGTTCACCGGCTGACAACAGGGGATATCTATTCGCCCATGGGGGCGACTGCTGAAGAACTCAGGGACCGATTATGTCTTTTTGATCCGCTTATTGCCGAACTGGGTGGGGATGAAGCAGATAAAGATATGCAGACCCAGGTAGAAACTGTTTTACGTGAGATTCACAAAACTGTCAGTGGTCAATTCATTTCGTTTCAGGCAGACAATCAACAATATTTTCTGGATTTGAAAAAAACAGATGATTTTGATGCTCTTATTGATAATCGGGCAGATACGCTTGGTGATTCACAACTGGACCGTTTCTATTATGAAGCGCTTAAACGGGTCATGGAATGCCAGGATGCAACCTACGTCACCGGATACAAAATCTGGCAGCATGAATTAACCTGGCAGGATCATAAAGCCGCAAGGACCGGCTATCTGTTTTTTGGTGCGCCAAATGAACGGTCAACGGTTGTGCCCCAAAGAGATTTTTATCTTTATTTTATTCAACCGAACGACCCCCCGGGGTTTAAAGACGAAAAACAAAGTGATGAACTATTTTTCAAATTAAAAAATACAGATGATGAATTTAAGACATCGTTAAAAAATTATGCAGCAGCGCTTGATTTGGCATCAACCTCATCCGGCCATGCCAAAGCCACCTATGAATCAAAGGCAAACGGATTTCTAAAAAAACTGGTTCAATGGCTGCAAAATCACATGGCCGATTCATTTGAATTGACCTACCAGGGTCGTACAAAATTGATGACCAAATGGGTTCAAGGTAAACCGATTCGAGATCTAACCGGATTATCTCCCAATGAGACCATAAACTTTCGAGATTTTGTAAATACCATATCCGGAATTTGCCTGGCACCTCATTTTGAAAATCAGGCTCCGGACTATCCGTTCTTTTCCATACTGATTACCGGTGCGAACCGGACCCAGGCAGCACAGGATGCGCTAAGAAGTATTGCAGGGCAAAAACAGACCAAGCAGGCAACCGGGGTGCTGGATGCCTTGGACCTGCTTGATGGAGAAAAAATTGATCCTTACCGGTCAAAATACACCAAGTTTATACTCGATTCCATCAAGGCAAAAGGCCATGGGCAAGTTGTTAATCGAAATGAAATTATTCAAGACGATCATGGTCTGGAATACATGAATCCAGGTGCAGCCAGGCTGGAACCGGAATGGGTGGTCGTGATTATTGCATCCCTGGTCTATACCGGAGAAATCGTCCTTGCCATACCCGGTAAAAAATTTGATGCAACATCCTTACCCCAGCTTGCCGCGACAAAATTGGAAGATCTTGTGCGATTCAAGCACCTTGAACAACCCAAAGACTGGAATATCCCTGCATTAAAAGCCCTTTTTGAAATAACAGGGCAGCCCACAGGCATGGCCCAGCTGATCACCCAGGGCAAAGAAGAACCGGTCCAGAATCTTCAGCACGAAGTGAGTAAACTGGTTAAACGCATTGTAATGAGTCAGCAGTTCATTCGTGAAGGGTTTTCTTTCTGGGGACTTGATATTTTAAATGTAACCGGTGCAGGCACCCAGGCAAACGTATTAAATAAAGCCAAAGAATTTTTTGAATCTCTGCAAGCCTATTCCTCTCCTGGAAAAATTAAAAATTTTCGATACAGTGCAGATGATGTTCTTGAGCATGAAAAGGCTATTCAGGTTGCAGATGAATTGGATACACTTCGTGAATTTGTTCTGGAACATGGTTCCCAGGCATCCTGGCTGACAACAGCAGAAGCAGTTCTGCCAGCAGATCATGAATGGACTTCAAAAATGCAGAATGTAAAAAAGGATGTGCTGAATACCCTTAAGGATACAGACCTGTCAGCCCTGGTAATAAAATCCAATGAAATTGGAATGAAGCTTTCACAGCTGAAAAAAGAGTACATGGGTGTATATATTGACCTGCACACCAAGGCCCGGCTGGGCGTGAATGATGATAAACGAAAAGTATCATTAATGGGTGATCAACGCTTGCAGAAACTTTCCAAGCTTGCAGGTATCGAGATCATGCCGCTGCAGCAGCTGACCGACTACCAGAATAAACTGGCTGGATTGAGAAGCTGTTTTGCACTTCTGGAAAAGGATCTGGATGCAACGCCGATATGTCCCCATTGCGGATTCAAACCCTCCATGGAAACCAAAACAGCCTTGAGCACAGGCATCATTGATCGATTTGATGACCAGCTGGACACCCTTATGAAATCCTGGACAACCATCCTGTTTTCCAATCTGGAAGATCCGATCACCCAATCCAACATAGGCCTGCTGAAGGTCGATGACCGCAAACAGCTGGACGCGTTCATCAAATCCAGGCAATTGCCGTCACCGCTTGACAGCAACTTTGTCCATGCTTTGAAAGAAGTCCTGTCCGGCCTGGTGAAAGTTTCCCTGGATATTTCAGACTTGCAGACTGCGCTTCAGGCAAATACAGGCCCGGCAACACCTGCCGAAATTAAAAAGCGCTTTGATAACTACATCGACCAGTTAACTAAAGGCAAGGACCCGGCAAAAATCCGCATCGTTATGAAAGGTCAATACAACGTATGAATCACCTGTCACTCCCAATTTCAATCAATGAACTTATTCACAGCCATTCCGTGGAATGGGAACGTATTGAATTTAAAGAAGGATGGAATCCGGAAGATATCCTTCATACTATGTGCGCTTTCGCCAATGATTTTCATAATCTTGGCGGTGGCTATATTGTTGTCGGTATTGCAGAAAAGGATGGAGTACCGGTATTGCCGCCAAAAGGTATCAAGCAGAATCAACTGGATAAAATACAGAAAGAACTGCTCAATCTTGGGCATTCTGCAATACAGCCTATGTATCACCCCATTTCTGTTCCCTATGTCATTGATCAGCAGCATGTACTTGTTATTTGGGTACCCGGCGGTGAAACAAGGCCCTACCAATGTAAAGTCTCGCTTTCACAGAAAAAGGATCAATGGGACTACTATATCCGTAAACAATCAAGCTCTGTACGTGCGGTTAAGCAGGACAAGCAGGAGTTGCTTGATCTTACGGCAACCGTGCCGTTCGATGACCGTTACAACCAGCGAGCCACACTTGGTGATTTATCACTGCGTTTGATTGAGGAGTTTTTAGCCGAGGTGGGCAGCGAGCTTGCAAAGCAGATTGACCAACTGCCTATGGAAACCATTGGTCGACACATGAATGTTGTTGGCGGCCCCAGTGAAGCACCATTTCCCAAAAATATCGGCCTGATGATGTTCAACGAACATCCTGAGCATTTCTTTCCTGTGACCCAGGTTGACGTGGTCTTTTTTCCGGATGACCCGGGTGGTGATGTTTTTGAAGAAAAAGAATTCACAGGTCCATTGTATCGCATTATTCGGGATGCACTCAGCTATATTCAGCGCAACTACTTAAAGCAGACAGTCATTAAATATCCAGATCGCGCAGAGGCAGACCGCATTTGGAACTACCCCTATGCCGCCATCGAAGAAGCTTTGGTGAACGCGGTGTACCATCGCTCTTATGAAATCCGTGAACCTGTGGAAGTGCGCATAAGCCCCGAAGAGCTGATTATTCTCAGTTTTCCAGGCCCTGTTCACTCCATTAAAATTGAAGATATTGCCGCAGGGAAAGCTGTTAGTCGACGCTATCGCAACCGCCGTATTGGTGAATTTCTTAAAGAACTCGAACTGACCGAGGGGCGATCGACCGGTATCCGCAAAATTCAGCGTGCCATAGCCCGCAACGGTTCGCCTGCTCCCATATTCGAGACCGATGCAGATCACAGCTTCTTTGTGGTGCGGTTTCCGGTACACCCTGAGTCAATCAAATCGTCACCCGAAGTCACAGGGCAAGTAACCCCCGAAGCAACCCCCGAAGCAACCCCCGAAGCAACCCCCGAAGCAACCCCCGAAGTAACCCCCGAAGTCGCACGAATGCTCTGCGTACTCAAGGGAGAGATGACTAGGGCACAAATTATGAACGTACTGGGATTGAAAGATGAAAAACATTTTCGAGAGCATTATCAACAGAGCGGAATTTTTCAGCAGGTTGTCGAAATGACGATTCCGGATAAACCGCGCAGCAGCAAACAGAAGTACCGCCTGACTGAAAAAGGTAAAAGAATAATGGAGAATAATTCCATATGAGCAAACAAGAGAATTTATTTAAGACAAAGGTCGTGCCCGGCAAGCCTGGCAGCGGCAATCTGTTTGAGGAAGAATTTGTACATGAAGACGGTCCGGTCACTTGCCTTGGCAAGGAATTTAAAAATGATCAGGCCCGCAGAGAGTATTTTACAGAACTTCTTGGTCAGAAATTAAAAGATCCTGATTTTCGTAAAATTGAAGGATTCCCCATTGGTGAGGATGAAGATATCCTTGCCTTGAGTGATCCGCCTTATTACACTGCCTGCCCGAATCCCTGGATATCTGATTTTATTGCTGAATGGGAAACGCAGAAACCGTTCAAACCTAAAGGTTATCAATATCATCGGGAACCCTTTGCAGCAGATGTGAGCGAGGGGAAAAACGATCCGATTTACAATGCCCATTCTTATCATACCAAAGTGCCGCATAAAGCTATTATGCGATATATTCTCCATTACACCAAACCGGGGGATATTGTATTTGATGGATTTTGTGGTACCGGCATGACCGGTGTGGCGGCCCAGATGTGTGGTGACCATAATGTGGTTCAATCACTTGGCTACCAGGTGAAACCCGATGGTACCATATTGCAGGAAGAAATTGATAAAGATGGAAAAAAGGTCTGGAAACCGATTTCAAAATTAGGCGCACGTAAAGCCGTATTAAATGATTTGTCTCCACTAGCAGGACATATTGCACATGGTTATTCTAAATTAGGACAACTGGCGCAGCAAATTGAGAAATTGCGGTTAATATTGCACGAGCAAGAAGCAGCTTTTGCATCTCTATACACATTGAATGGTTCAAAAATTCTAAATGGAATTTGGTCTGATGTTTTCCTTTGTCCTGAATGTGGCAAAGAAATTGTTTTTTGGAATACTGCTGTAGTTAATGAGAAAATACAGGAATCATTCCCTTGCCCTCGCTGTAATTCCCGCTTAGGGAAGTCTACTTCGAAAAAAAATGAATCAATCAAAGTAGAACGAGCATATACAACAATCTATGATCCAATAGTTCAAGATACAGTAAAAATACCCAAGTTCAAATTGGTTGCAGAAACAATTAAACCTTCAAAAAACCGTGTTCGCATTGAGGCGTCTTTAAAGAGACAACAATTTATTGATGAGGCATCAAAATCTCAAACAAAAAATGTTCCATTATGTTTATTTGAGCGGGGAAGGCAGACCAACAAACTAATAAATGGTTCCGGCATTCAATTTGTACACCAGATGTACACTCCACGAGCCCTATCAGTTTACTCGTATTTGTGGAATCTGAAGACTGGAGATAACGAAATAGACTCATTGCTTAAATTTTGCTTGTCTTCAATTAACAACTACATTTCAAGAAAACAAGGATACTTTGGTGGTGGTGGTGGCGTAGCCGGAACTCTTTTTACTCCTTCTGTACATTTAGAGAGGAATATTTTCGATGTGTTGCATCGAAAGCTTAAAAAACTGCAAATCTCTTATTATACGGGCACCTCCCTGATATCATGCCAAAGTGCTTCTTCAATAAATCAAAACTCAGATTTTGAGGTTGATTACATATTTATAGATCCTCCATTTGGTGAAAACTTTCAATATGCAGAACTAAATTCTTTTGCCGAAGCATGGCTTAAAATAAAAACACACACTGCAAATGATTGCGTTATGAATTATGTGCATGAAAAAGGCCTGTCATTTTATGGCTCACTAATGAGACAATCATTTGAGCGATTTTACAGAATACTCAAGCCTGGCCGTTGGATGACAATAGAATTTTCTAACACTCAAGCTTCGGTATGGAATTCCATTCAGACAGCCATTCAAGAATCTGGCTTCGTAGTTGCTAATATTTCTGCACTTGATAAAAAACAAGGTTCCTTTAATGCTGTAACAAATACGACATCAGTAAAACAAGATTTAGTCATCTCTGCCTATAAACCAAACGTCGGTTTCGAAGAACGTTTCGAGCAGGAAGCTGAGACAGAAGACGGTGTCTGGGACTTCATCCGAACCCATTTGAAATACCTTCCAATTGTAAAGAGACAAAATTTAGAACTTGTTGTTATTCCAGAGCGTAACCCGAGAATCCTCTACGATCAGGTGATAGCCTATTATGTGCGTAAAGGCTACAACGTTCCCATTGACAGTCAGGAGTTCCAGCTTGGTCTGGCTCAACGTTTTTCCGAGCGGGATGGCATGTATTTCCTGCCTGAACAGGTGGCGGAATACGATCGCAAAAAAATGATTGGCGGCGGCAGGCCGCTGCAGCAGTCGCTGTTCATCTCTGACGAGGCTTCAGCCATTGAATGGCTGCGCAATCTTTTGCGGGATAAACCGCAGAGTTTCCAGGATATCAATCCCAAATTTATGAAAGAGATCAGTGGCTGGCGTAAAAATGAGGTTGGCCTTGAGCTTTCCATCCTGCTGGAACAAAATTTTTTATCCTATGATGGTAAAGGCGATGTACCAAGCCAGATTCATTCACATCTTTCAACCTGGCATAAAGAATTGCGCAATCTTCCGAAAAAAGATCCTGCTTTGATGGCTAAAGCCAAGGACCGCTGGTATGTGCCTGATCCAAACAAGACTGGGGATCTTGAAAAACTGCGTGAAAAGGCGCTTCTAAAAGAATTTGAAACTTACAAACAGGCTAAGAAAAAACTAAAAATATTCCGATTAGAAGCCGTCCGTGCAGGGTTCAAGAAAGCCTGGCAGGAAAAAAATTATCCAATTATAGTGGCGGTAGCCGAGAAGATCCCCAATAACGTTCTTGAAGAGGACCCAAAACTGCTCATGTGGTATAACCTGGCAGTCACAAGGACAGAAGAGAGCGGAGGAGGACTATAATGAAAAGACAACAAGGTGTTCCCATTAAGCTAAGACATGTAGAAATACAGGATTACAAAGGAATTGATGATCTTGTGATGGATTTTCCTATTCCAAGGTTGCCTGGAGACCCGGACATCTTGGTTATGGGGAGTAAAAACGGCCTTGGAAAAACCTCCATCATGGAGTGCTGTTCATTGTTGCTTCTTGCGCTTAGTATTAGAGAAGATCGATTTAAGCTAAGGGATAAATCTTCTATGATAGACGTTCCTGATCTTATAATTCGGGCGGGAGCCCAGGCCGTAAAAATTTCAGGAGATATTGTTATTGGAGAAGATTCAATAAGTTTGCAGATCAGAATCGACAGAAATGGGGTTGTGAAAATTACAGGAGAGAATATTCACGACATTATGATGGATAAAGGTTTATATGACCAAAGTGCCGACACTGATGATTTGATAAAAGCCATTTGCGGATTATCGCCAAATCCAGTGATAGAAAAAACATTTTTATTATTCCACAGCTATCGAAAAGTTCAAGAAGGTAATCCAGAACTTGGGATGATGGTAGGTGAATCTCAAAAGATTAGAAGAATGCCGTCATTCAGGCGATATGAGATGCCTATGAGTGAATTCAAACTTCAAATCCTTCGTTCTTTAATGAATAAAGCAGATCTGTTTGAATTTGCCGAAGACCAAGAACCAGATGAAACAATTGATAAGCTAAACGAGCTTGTTAAGATTTATGCGGGTGGGACCATCAGAAAATTAAGACCATCTGCTGACAATACCGTGGATATCCGGATCAGTGTCAATAATGGAGAGGATTCAATGACATTTGATGGGCTGAGTTCAAGTCAAAAGGAAATCATCTCCACACTCTTTCTAATCTGGTATCACACCAAAGGAAATCCTTCAGTTGTTTTTATTGATGAACCTGAACTGCATTTGAATGCTCAATGGCACAGAAGCTTTGTAAAAAGATTGATGGGGTTGGCACCAGAGAATCAATATATTATTGCCACACATTCTGAAGATGTTATGGATTCGGTGGATGAGGATAGGCGTATCCTGCTGACCAACCATCAGGAGAATGCTAAATGGTAAGTCTTAAACGGGGTATTCGTGCTGAAGAAGTCCGTTTGCAAGGACAGCATGTTCTTTTTGTTGAGGGAAAGGATAGAAGCTCTGTAGATCCAAAAATCTTGGGCGAGCTGTTTGGCACCGACACTATTAAAATTGAGCCGTTGGGACCTTCTTATTCAATAAAAAGTGTTGCCCAGGCATTGTACAGCTATCATCCAACATATTATTTTCTGATTGATCGCGACCACCATGATGATGACTTTGTTGCACAATGCTGGAATCATTTCCCAGACCCGGACAAGTACAACTTGCTTGTCTGGAAAAGACGTGAAATTGAAAATTATTTTCTGGACCCAAATTATCTTTTTCCATCAAAAGAGGATGCATTGACAAAGTTAAAGAGTGCAATCGAATTTGAAGAACACAAAACGGATGTTTGCCAAAAAGTTTCAAGTGAAGAAATTGAAAAACGGTTCGAACAGGCTCTTGAAGAAATGACTGGAGGTTCTGATACATTAACCTTAGGTCAGGGCAAATGGATGGAAATGGTCCAAGGGAAAAAGGTATTATCATTGATTATCAATTCCGGGTGTTTCAAAGTAGAGGCTTCTGATGGGTCAATTTTAAACGGCCGAGAAAAGTTACATGCTGTTATTAAAGATTTATTAAAGAAAGATGCTGATGTGCAGCCTGACGATTTTCTTGAACTAAAAGATTTAATAAATTCAAGGATAAATGGGCCAAATTGAAAGCGGGAAGTGGATATTCTTGGCAAGACAGCGCGTCACCCAAAAAATATGGCAGAAGGATAGTGATTAAGTTTGTGACTAAGTATGGTTCAAAAGATGTGCAACTTAGGCACATTATTCTGACTAGGTTTGAGGTTCCGATTGATTATGCCGTGATCATTGCCGTGGCAGACAAGATCCCGAACAACGTTCTTGAAGAGGACCCAAAACTGCTCATGTGGTATGACCAGGCTGTTACACGAAGGGAGATGAATAGTTAAATTATGAAACTAAATGTAGGCACAATCCGAAGTGATAATACTGGATTTGACAGCATTGCTGATATTGCGGAAAAAACTCAGAATTTATGGTTTGAGTCTGTAGAACTCGATTTTTCGTACTGTGGTTTTTTTGAAGCCAATATGACCGCACCTTTATATACAGTCATTGCACAGCTTCGAGATGGCCTTAATGATGTTTCAATTGCTAAAGTACCACCTGGAGTGAGCACAATTCTCAGGAAAAACAGATTTCTGAGTGTATTTAACCAGCCTGACTTAGTGGACACAAATCAGACAACTTTACCGTTCAAGATTTTCAAATTGAATGCAAGCGATCAGTTTAATGATTACCTTGAAACCTATATGAGAGGAAGAGGTATCCCTGCCATGTCGGAGGGCTTAACCAAACGGTTTCGCCAGAGTCTTTTGGAAATTTTTCTCAACGCATCTATTCATTCAGATTCCAAATCAGGAATCTTCGTCTGCGGTCAGTTTTTCCCGCAAAAGCATCGAATGGATTTTACTATTGCCGATGCCGGGGTTGGCATTCGTGAAAATGTTCGTAAATATACCGGTAAAGAAAAATTGAATTCCTGTAAAGCAATTGAATGGGCAATGACCGAGGGTAACACAACCAAAACCGGCAATCAGCCTGGCGGTCTTGGGCTCAAATTGATCAAAGATTTTATCCAGATGAATAAAGGAAAATTGCAGATTGCCTCCCGGTTTGGGTATTACGAGTTTTCTGCAACTGGTGAGTTTATTCAAAAAATGGCTCATGATTTTCCAGGAACGTGCATAAATATTGAAATAAACACTGAAGATACAAGCAGTTACTGTTTGGGGCCTGAGTTAACGAGTGAAGATATCTTTTGAAACTTTAAGGAGTTAGTATGAGCAGGCAAATTAAAATAAAGGTCACGGACCTGATTGGAAGTCCTCTCTGTATATCTGCAGAAGACGGACAGAAGATTTTTGACAATATTAAGAATATATTAAAAGAAGCAAGACAGGTTACAGTTTCATTTGAGAATGTGACAATGTTGATATCTCTTTTCCTTAATGTGGCAATTGGTCAGTTATACGGATCTTTCAGCGTAGAAACTATTCGTAATCAATTGAAGGTTGAAGGGCTTTCGCTGGATGACATGGAACTGCTCAAGCGTGTTGTCGATAATGCCAAAAAGTATTATTCCAACAAAAAATCCTATGATGATGCATGGCTGGAGGAAGATGACAATGAAGAATAAGGCTTATGATCTTTCTTCCTATTCTTTCATATCGGGAGAACAAATTCTTGTTGATACCAACATCTGGCTTTATCTATTCCCAGCACCCGGAAATCCGCCACAACGATTCGCTAATCAGTATTCAACAGCTTTTTCTAATCTTGTTTCTGCACAAGCGCAACCTGTTCTCGACCCAATGGTATTAAGTGAATACTTAAATCGGTATATAAGAATTGAGTGGATGGGAAATTATAAAAGCACATATCCTAAATTTAAGGATTTCAGAAATTCTTTAGATTTTACAGCTGTCGTATCATCGGCAGAAACCTTTGCTAAAAGAATTGTGAATTTTTGTGAAATTCACTCTATTCCTGCCAGAGAATTGGATTTGAATCAGGCATTGGTTGATTTTTCGTCGGGGAAAATGGATTTCAACGATGCACTTCTTGTCGATATTTGTAAAAAGAGAAACCTCAAGTTGATGACAAATGATGGTGATTTTCACGATGGTGGTATTGATGTTTTAACTACAAATCCACGACTATTAAGAGCTTGTCGACGGTAAGAGATTAAAATTATGTTAAAAAAATTACGAATACATAATTACAAAGAATTGGCGGTATAATGGATACCTGGCAATACAGCACCATACATAACTGTGCCTGTGAAATAATTGAGGAACAGCAGTTATGGGGACAGACGATCTGTCGGATATGGCTCCCCAGTCAAAATGCTGTTGTAGGGTTTCCAAAACAACGTTAACATCTCTGTCTGCAGAATCCGGTCCTGATATCCAGCAATCCCAAATCGCCTACATTGCTGCTGCAGCAAAGGTGGCCCAAGTGCTTGAGGGAAGTTTAAGTGCATCAGAGAATCATGTGCTGCTTGCGCCGATGGAGTCAACTGTCATCCCGTTGCCCCATCAAATCCATGCCCTGTCCAGAGCAATTTCCAATGATCGGGTGCGGTATTTGCTGGCTGATGAAGTTGGGCTTGGAAAAACGGTAGAAGCCGGTTTAATCCTTCGTGAACTGAAACTTCGGGGCCTGGTCAGACGATGTTTGGTTGTTGCACCTAAAAGCATTGCAATGCAATGGGTTGCAGAAATGAACACTCATTTTAATGAAACCTTTGCCTTGATAAATCCAGGGGACCTTGATGCCTTGGAAAGATTAGAACGGCCGGAACGGCTGTTTGATACTGCATCATCTTCGGAATATAATCCATGGAAAAGATTTCCCCAGGCAATAGTCACCCTGGATGCGGTCAAGCCTTTAACCAGGCGTCGCGGATGGTCCAAAGAAAAAATTCATGCCTATAATTTGAATCGATATGAAAATCTGGTGCATGGACAATGGGATTTGATTATAGTTGACGAAGCGCATCGACTGGGCGGAAGTACCGATCAAGTGGCAAGGTTCAAACTGGGTCAGGGTCTTGCAGAAGCCGCCCCATATCTGCTATTGCTTTCCGCAACACCCCATCAGGGTAAATCAGATGCCTTTGCCAGGCTGATGAGCCTGCTGGACCCAATGACATTTCCTGATGAAGAAAGTGTCACCCGGGATCGAGTTATGCAATTTGTGATCAGAACAGAGAAACGCAAAGCGGTTACAGCTCAAGGAAAACCGCTTTTCATACAGAGAATCACCAGAACTCAGAAGATAAACCTGCAGGAGAATAATCGCCAGGTTCTTCTTTATGAAGAGGTCACAGCCTATGTAAAGGAAGGGTATAACCAGGCGATCAAAGATCGAAAACCGCACATCGGTTTTTTAATGGTATTGCTTCAGCGTATCGTCACCTCCAGTACCCACGCGATCCGATGCACCCTTGAACGTCGGCTGAATGTGCTTGAAGACTTGGATTCTCAGGCAAGGGTAGTTGATGAAAATGAATTGGACTTATTTCCGGAAATAGACGGTCAGGAGTTGCTGGAACAGCTGATCGAAGTAAACGAACCCGGACGGGTCGCTGAAATAGAGCGGGTAAAATTTTTGCTGTCATTATCCCGGGATGCTGAAGCTTTAGGTCCGGATGTCAAAACCCTTGCTCTGATGGATTTAATCTATCAGCTTCAGGGCCAGGAAAATGATGATCAACTGAAACTGCTCATATTTACCGAGTTTATCCCAACCCAGGAAATGTTGAAAAAATTTCTTGGAGACCGCGGTATCGAATGTGCTGTTTTAAATGGTTCCATGAGTATGGATGAACGCCGCAGGGCACAAATAACATTCCGGGAAAAGGCACGAACCCTTATTTCAACCGATGCCGGTGGAGAAGGGTTGAATCTGCAGTTTTGTCATATTGTCATTAACTATGATCTTCCCTGGAACCCCATGCGGATAGAGCAGCGAATCGGTCGCGTTGACCGTATCGGGCAGAACAAAATCGTCCGTGCAATAAATTTTGTATATGAAAATTCGGTTGAGGACAGAGTCCGGGAAGTCTTGGAAAACAAACTGGCTGTCATCCTTGATGAGATTGGAATCGATAAAACAGATGATATCCTGGACTCATCTCTTTCCGGGGAAATGGTCGAAAAGATGATGATCCAAGTGATCATGGAAAACGCCGATCCGGAAAATCAAATCTCACAGACAATTAGCAGCTTGAAAGAAAAACTGATGTCTGTCCGTGAAGAATCCGCAGTTTATTCAATCTCGGAAGATCCGGATTTGATAACAGCGGAAAGAATACGGACCCATCCGCTTCCATACTGGGTTGAAAGAATGACCATAAATTTTTTAAAGATGAAACACTGCCCTGTTGAAAAAGATCTTTTTGGATGGAATTTGACATGGCCTGATGGGGATCAATTTAAAAATGTCACTTTTCAGTCGGACGGCCTGGGGGCAGAGACGTCTGTCTTAACACTTGAAAACAGCCGAATTAGAGGATTGGCATTGAATCTTCCCTTTATTGCAATGGGCCAGCCCATCCCCTGTGTCTCTATCCAAGGGCTACCAGACTCAGTCAGGGGATTATGGGGATTGTTTGAAATACGACTTCAGGCAGGATTAAAGGTGAACAGTCAGTATATCCGAATCCCCATGCTGCGGAGACGCTACTTAAGTATTTTTATCAGCGAACAAGGAAAAATTTTTTTACCGACGGCAAGGCATATATGGGATTCTTTGCAGACCATTGAACCGACAATTAATAGGGTTACAGAACATGAGGATTCAATACTCATATTCAACACACTGAATCAAGAAGCAGAAAAAGCCGGACAAAAAATCTTTGAAGAACTTAGGAAGGAACATATTGCATCCATATCCCGGGAGGAAAATCGCGGGACAATTGCATTCAGGGCACGAAGACGGGCAATCAATAGGGTTGGACTTCCAGAAGTTAAGCAATATCGTTTGAATCGATGTGAAAAAGAAGAATTGGACTGGAAATCTGAACTGGATTCGGCAAGACAGATTGTTCCGGAAATACGCCCAGTACTTTTAATGAAAATTATCGAGGATTTGGTTTGATGAGTGGCTGGCGAGAAACAATTCTTAAAGAATTGATCCCAAATATCAGCAGGTTAACCCTGGTTGCTGATCCTGACAGTCTTTTAACAGAAGAAAAGCTTTTTTCAACTCTGCACCAAAAGGGATTTGACCTTATTGAATTTGATGATCCGATTGAATTTCGATACGCCTATGAATCAAAGTATAGAAGCATTTGGGATAAAGGAGAATATACAAATTTAGTGGTAGTTCTTCGGTTGCAGAATTCTGAATTGTCATGTTTGCCATATGATTTGCTCCAGGCCGGAAGAAAGCTGTCTTTTAATCTTGGTGATCTGTTTTCCAATTTAAGCTATCCGGTTATAGAACAACTGGACCGGTCGATGCTGGATGCGCTGTACAATGCGCAGAAAAAAAATCCATCTGACCGGATGGGTGACAATGCAACCAAAGACTTTATTTTACGTCATGTTTACGGAATCCCGATGGACATGATCTCTGATGATATAAAACTTTTGAGAACGTTGTTGCGTTTACACTATAGTAAAATTCATATGCCCCCAGTTTTTTCAGAACGACTTGTCAGAATATTAAATGAAAATTCTGTTTTTCAGACATGGGATTTAAAAGAAATTGTACCCAATGAAAAAGCGTTTTTTGCCTTTCTCCAAGAACGCTGGCCAATCTTTTTAGACCATCTTGAAAAAAGTGACCAAATAGAAGAAAAAGCTTTTGAATATGGTTTGAAATATAACGGCCCCAAGCTCCTTGCTTTTGATCATCAAGATATCAGGATATATATCGATAATCTGTTTCTTGAAGGAAAAATAGCGCCAGTAAAAAGTGCAAAGCTGAATATTGATTCAAATTCCTGGATTAAAATAGGCGTTCAAGAAAAGGACGACGATGATCATGATGATCGCATTTCAGGTCTGTTTAATCTCCTGCAGGAAGATTTTCCGACCATTGAAGGGGTATATTCAGAATGGATTCATTTTGCTTTAAAATGGGCCGAACTTTCAACATTGATACATTGTACAGATGGTGATGCCTGGCAATCTCAATTTTGTGAGATGGGACTTAAGCTCAACAGATCCTTTGCCATCTGGTTAACTAAAAATTACTCGAATTTGATCAACCTTCCCCCCACAAATCCAACAATGTTACATCACGTGCCCCGACGGATTGCCCGGGATATGGAAATGTCTAATAACAGCCCGACAGCTCTTATTGTTGTAGATGGGCTTGCTCTGGATCAATGGGTTTCCATCAGGCAGATGCTGCAGGATTGCGACAATAGTTTGATCATAAAAGAATCAGCTGTTTTTGCATGGATACCGACATTAACATCTGTCTCACGACAATCGATTTTTTCAGGCAAACCTCCTTATTATTTTCCTTCATCCATTAAAACAACAAACAATGAGGAGAAACTCTGGAAACAATTTTGGGAGAACAATAATGTTTCCAGGCTTGATATTGCATATGCAAGAGGGTTGAGTGACGGCAATGCTGAAAATATATTGGATTCTATAATTCATCCAGGAAAGACAAAAGCTGTTGGTCTGGTGGTTGATAAGATTGATAAAATAATGCATGGAATGCAACTTGGTTCGGCCGGGATGCACAACCAAATTAAACAGTGGTGCCAGAAAGGATTTTTGCATTCTTTGATTAAGTATCTGCTGAATCATGGTTATGATGTGTGGTTGACATCTGATCATGGAAATATAGAATGCAGTGGCAAGGGGCGGCCATCTGAAGGTGTTATTGCAGAAATAAAAGGTGAGCGGGTGCGTATTTATCCATCTGAAGAATTGAGATCTCAGGTTGCGGCTAATTTTTCGTTCGCACGGGAATGGCATCCGATTGGATTGCCTTCAGACTATTTCCCGCTTGTTGCTGCAGATCAGGATGCGTTTATAAATAAAGGAAATACAATTGTCGGTCATGGGGGCATTTCCATAGAAGAAGTCATCGTACCATTGGTCAATTTTAAAAGGGACAAACGATGACAAACAAGAGATATGAAAAATTAGGGGTTAAGCAGACAATTCAAATAGACTGGATGGACCGTGTTGTTCAAATGCTGCTTGCCGGGATGTCTGAACCTGAAATTCGAGAAGACTTGAATGAGTTCCTTTCCACTCAAAAACAGAGCGGCGGTATCGGGGAAAGAGGCAAAAAAACATACAGTATGGCTATCAGTATCCTTTCGTCATGGTTTCCAAAGGATGAAGAGCTAAAAGCGTTTTGTGCAAATGCTTTGGATTTGGCAAAGTCTCTTCAGCCGTCAGAATGGCTGCCTTTGCACTGGGCGGTTGTATCAGCATCATACCCTTTCTGGTTTAATGTTGCAAAACAGGTCGGTCGGATATTGAACTTGCAGGATAAAATCACCCAAAGACAAATTTTTGACAGATTAATAGAACAATACGGTGACAGAGAAACAGTGGCTCGAAATGCCCGTTATACAGTTCGTTCCTTTGTGGCCTGGAATATCCTTAAAGATTCAAATTCAAGAGGCTGTTATGAAAAAACGGATTTGTATATTATAAATAATCCAGATATCGCTATTCTACTTATTGAATCTGCATTACATGTTACACCAGATGGAAAAGGGGCATTGGGATTATTAACAAATAGCCCTGGATTCTTTCCTTTCCAGGTTCCTCTATTGACCGGAGATTTTATTGCCCAAAACTGTGAAAGAATAGATGTCGTTCATCATAGCTTTGATGATGAGCTCTTAAAATTGGTATATTAATCGGAAGGCATCTTACTTTTGAGCTGGCTTAAAAAAGTTAAGTTTACTTGCAACTATTCATAACTTTTCAAAGATTCAACCATTCAAACAGTATCCTTAAGATCAGGGAGGTATAACAGCTTGCAAAAATCTCTGAATGAAAATTCCATACTCATGAAAACGTAAGACCGGACTTCTGGCTATTATCCGCACTTTTCAGGGAGGGAAAAATACTGTGGACTATCCTGTAATCCACACAGTATCCAACATTATCAAACCACAGAATGTAGTATCTGATTTTTTTTATCCCCAGGTGCAACAAAACCTTTACACCCAGTTTCTTCAGCATGTTTTCTTGACCTTGGATATATTTGTGGTGGATAAATTGTACGATAATCTCATGGATTATCACGCCAAGGTTCCGCTTTATGCCATCCAGGCGATGATGAAACATTCCAACACGGCTGAAACCGCAATTTACATCAAGGTGAATGACAGCTTTAAGCAGGAAGCATTGAACCAGCTGGTTATTAATGGGAGGCCGTCATGGGGGTAAGCACAATAGATTTTTTCAGCCATGTTGAACCGTTTATGGAGTATCGATCAACCGTGTATGACGTCAGTGACCAGACCATTAAAAGCAACCGCTCAGATCTCAAAATATTTGAAAAGTTCATGGGTGATAAGCAACATGATATAATTACCGGCCCTGCGGTGATGGACTTCCAATATTATTTAAAAACCCAGCGTAAAAACTGTGGCGGATCGCTTAATTGAAAGCTGTTTACCCTGAGAAGTTATTCTCATTATTTGAGGCTTCAGGATATAGAAGAGGATCTATCCCATTCAATTCCTGTACGATGGCTTCAACCGTAGCTTTTCCAGTTGACTTGTAAGCACTCCATCTGTGGGCTCCATCAAGGAGGCGATACCAGCCGGGTTTGCCAGGAACAGGCTCCACTTCAATGGGATCAAATTTAAAGCCATCCCTGATATTTTCAGCAAACATGCCCACACGCCTGTGATCTATCCCTTTTCTGGGATAAATATCTTCATCGAAAATAATGGATGAGATGGGGATTTCAATTGTCCGTTGTTTAATCATTTTATTACACCAATTGTATTCTTATTGACCCTGCACCTTCCAGCATCTTTTGAATCTCTTTTGGCAGGTAAAGCTGACGATTTCCTGTAATCGCTATCCGGGCAGAATAAAGCTCACCAGTGTTCAAATTCTGTATCCGCACAGCAATTTTCTGCTTGTTTTCAGTATTAATTCCCTCGCTTTCAGCAAGTTTTCTCTTGGTTTCAGGAATCACAATCTATTCCTGGTAGCTGTCTTCATTAACTTCCCATTCGATGAGTTTCATAACAACCCCCCTTTTTTTTAAAATAATCAACCATATTTAATTTTCAAATGAGAGTTCTTGAAAATATTACCATTATTTCAGGTTTAGTATGGCACAATCATCACCATATGATTTTGATGTTTATCAGCCTCGCAATCCCAAAGCAATCCCAAAGCAAGCGCTAATTACAAGTGCGTTGACCCGTTTTGAAGAGTTGGCATTTTGAAGAGTTGGAGCAAGTATGGGATGACATGTATAAAGCCCGGTACGGCTATTGGCGCACTTATGTCATGACTGTGATTTATAAATATCTGGATTGTGGTGATCTTCATTTCGGATTTGCCAGGGTCAAATGCGAAGATTGCGGTCATGAGTATTTATTGGCGTTTTCTTGTAAGCGCAGACAATTTTGTCCATCTTGCCATCAGAAAAGGGTTGTTGAATATGGCGGGCTGCTTACCAATGTCTTGAAGGATGTTGAGCGCTGATGCTTCACTACGTGCCCCATCGGCAATGGGCCCGTTTTATATAATTTGGCAGTATTCCCAAACG
>Ga0307987_1000154_pt1 | contig 42242 bp, 37 predicted proteins | sample EllFjometagen181_FD_203157 | JGI IMG/M metagenome (GOLD analysis project Ga0307987, IMG submission 203157) | Marine microbial communities from Ellis Fjord, Antarctic Ocean - #181 | ecosystem: Environmental > Aquatic > Marine > Unclassified | place: Southern Ocean | collected 2014-10-08 | reverse complement strand
TGTTATCAGCAAATCCAGCAGCTCTCCGAGCCATACATTTGATACCAGTAACTTCTTCGTCCGCACGACCAGTCATTCCATAATGATTGTTAACAATTACAAAGATAATTGGCAGACCAAATTTTGTCTGAGCCAGATGATTTGAAAATTGACTCATTGCAGCAAAATTCAGTGTTTCAAGAACTACGCCATTAGCATAAGCACCATCACCAGCAAAACAGCATACAACTTTACCTGATTTCAAGTAACGCTGAGCAAGAGCAGAACCTGTTGCAATTGGAACACCACCACCAACGATAGCGTTTGCACCTAAGTGACCAGCAGCGAAGTCAGCAATATGCATACCGCCGCCACGTCCCTTACAGTAACCATCTTCTTTACCAAACAATTCAGCAATTGTCTTGTAAACATGATCTTCTAAAGCTTCTTCAATCAACTTCTTCCTTGAAGTCTCTTTGGTTTCAGGAATTCTTGACTTCAACTTCTCAATGCTCATACCACGAATAGCAGCACAACCCTTAGCAATACTATCACCATGACCACGATGTGTTGATGTAATCAAATCTTCTGAATCAATACCAGTACATCCACCAACAGCAGTAGCTTCCTGTCCAATAGATACATGAGTAGGTCCACGATAGTTATAATCAGAACATGCGTCATAAGCGCCTGAACGCAACTTAATAATCATCTCTTCAAACTCACGAATTGCCAACATGTCCTCAAGCATCTCAATTGCAGTTGTCTTTGTAATTGTTCCAGCCTTTAGCTCTTTCTTTAAATTACCCTTATACTGATTCTCCAATATATCAGGTATCTTTACCGTCGCAGGAGTGAAATCCGGCATCAACTCATTTAAGTGATTTGGATTATATTTCTTTGTCATCTTTATTTTCCTTTTATTTATTGTATTACGTGTTACGTAATATGTTCTAAGTTCTATGGTCTAAGTTCTAAGACTTCGTACCAAAAAATTTTAACATTGTTCTATTCTGGCGAGATGCGTCTCGCCCCTACAAACCAATTGTTAATTGATTTTAACTATATTTTGAAACTGTTTTAACTTTTTCTTTTCAACACTATCATCTGTAATTATACAATTCAGTTTTTTCAAATCCCCAAACTTAACAAATGAAATCTTATCAATCTTCCCGCCATCAACAAGAAGAATAGACTTGCTTGAATTTTCCAGAACTAAATCCTTAGTAAAAGCTTCCCGCGGATCAGTAGTAGTCATCCCCGAATCAATACTAACTCCCAACGCGCCCATAAAAGCAATATCAACATGTATATTCTTCAAAATTGCACCAGTCAATGCACCAACAAAAGTTTGACTTCTCTTTCGCAGTTCACCACCAACCAGAATAACACGAGGACCACCACCTGAAAAAAGAGTTGCAACCCTGATTGAATTTGTAACAACAGTCAGATTGTTCATATCAACGAGCAAACGTGCAAGAGCAAGAACAGTACTTCCACCATCAAGAAAAATAGATCCATCGGCAGGAACAAACTCCAAAGCCTTCTTAGCAATTAAATCCTTCTCTTCTCCAGCAACGCGAGCTTTATCATCAAAAGCCATCTCCACCAGACGACTCTCATCCACCTTCATAGCACCACCATGAACACGTTTCAGAGCTCCAACTTTTTCAAGTTCAACCAAGTCACGACGTATCGTAGCCTGCGAAACTTCAAGTGTTTCAGATAGCTCTACCACAGATAAAACATGTTGACCTTTCAACATTTTTCTTATCTCTTCAAACCGAACTGCTGCTAAATTTTTATGCTCATTATTGCTCATTTACTTCCAAAAACCTTCTTTTTTCAATCAATTTCACGCAAATATACACAAAAACGCTCACGAATGCAAGTAAAACTTGAAAAAAAAGAGAATATATTTAGCCACTGATGTACACGGCTAAGAAAAAACAAAAGATTTCTCGCATGACTCGAGCTTGCGAGAGGGGCTTCAACCATTAAAGATAAACAATAGGGTGAAGCAATGAGCATCGCGAATGGCCTACGCGCCAAGAACACAAAGAATAAAAAAGAGAAGAGTTTTATCCACAGATTACGCAGATTAAAAGGATTAAAGAAAGAGTTTTTCGCAAGGAGCCACTAATGTGCATTTTTTGCACATTGCTTTTTTCACCTAACTCTCTACTTTTAAAAATAAGGATTGACAAAACGTACGCTTTTTCGTACGCTCTTGTAAAAAGAATAATACTATGACAACATTAACTGTAACAGAAGCGAGAAAACAGCTCTATACATTGCTTGACAATGTCTCAGAATCTCACATACCAATTCAGATTGCCGGCAAGCGTAATTCTGCAGTCCTTGTTGGTGAAGATGATTGGCGTGCAATACAAGAGACATTGAATTTAAATTCAATACCTGGAATGAGAGAATCTATCATCAATGGAATGAAAACTCCTGTCGAAGAGTGCGAAGAGGATCTTAACTGGTGAGCTGGAAATTAGTCTACACAAAACAGGCAAAAAAGGATGCAAAGAAAATTGTATCCTCTGGATTAAAGCCTAAGGCCGAACGTCTTCTTGAGATTCTTAAAGAGGATCCTTACAAAAACCCTCCTCCATTTGAAAAACTTGTGGGCGACCTTTCCGGAGCATGCTCCCGAAGAATAAATATTCAGCATCGCCTAGTCTATCAGGTTCTTGACGATATTAAAACAGTCAAAGTAATCAGAATGTGGACTCACTATGAGTAGAAGACATAAAAATTAAAGTTGGATAGGTTACAATATTCTGGACAGTTTCATGATGTAATATTATTATACAATCAATACTAATACATATTAAGGGAAATCAATGGCAAAAAAAGCACCTATGACACAAGCGGAGCGAGCAAAAATGCTTGGGGAATTACGACGCGATGTGAAACAGCGTAAGGCAAGTTACAGAGTCAAAGCACTAGGCATGTATCCACACATTTGTGCATCATGCGGACGTGAGTTTGAAGGCAAGCGCCTGAAAGAACTTACCGTACACCACAAAGATCATAACCACGACAATAATGCTCCAGATGGCAGCAACTGGGAATTGCTTTGTCTTTACTGCCACGATCATGAACATGAGAAACAAAAGGACGGAAAATATATGAATACTGGTTCAGCATCGGTGGAATTCGAAGCATCAGGCTTCGGCAATCCATTCGATAACCTTGACTCCTTGATAGAACCAGATAAAGACTGATTCCACAAAAAAAAAGAATTTTAGCCACTGATAGGCCATTCGTTGCACTCATTGCTGTCGTAACCTCCAGCCTCTCTCCCGTTGGTCGAGTTTTCACGGATTCGCACGGATAAATATCCGTGTTTAATCAGTGTAAATCTGTGGCTAATTTTATAATGTCTAAAAAATACTTTCAACCTGAAAAACAGGCTCTTTAGAATGCTATCAGAAAACAGTTGACAGACTCGGGCTCATTATACTAACATACACTTTGTAATAGTAAACTTGTTCTAATTTTGTTGTTTTTAGATATTACAAAAAGGTGTTAAAATGAAAAAGAGTAAATCTATAATCGAGAAATATGAGTCCGAAGTTCGACAGTGGAAGAGTGACGGGATGAGTTACAGATCCATTGCCAAAGCTCTATCAGACAAATATAATATTAAAGTTTCACACACCTCTGTTGTATCCTTCCTTAATGTTCGAGATAGCAAACTGACACACTCATTCCCCTATTTCATAGACCTACCAAAAGATGTTCAAGAGTCTATACTTCAACAATTTATAGTTTTATGGACACATAACTCAACTGCTATCGAAGGTAATACTCTTACACTAGGAGAAACAAGCAAAGTTCTTGAATATGGACTAACAATCAGCGGCAAACCTTTACGAGAACACGAGGAGGTCTATGGTCATGCAAAAGCCATTGAGTTAATTCTTGACTTATTAAAGAAAGATAAAATATATGATGAAGACCTTTTCAATCTCCATCGCTGTGTAATGCAAAAAACAGCTATCGACAGTCTACGTCCTGTTGGAGACTGGAAAAAAGATTTTAACGGCACAACTGGAGTGCTCAATGGAGAGATGCATTATATGCAATATGCATCCCCAATTGAGACACCAAAACTTATGATTCGTTGGCTAAAAGAATTTAACAGAAAACTTAATTCTGCTAATACAAAAGCAAAAGCTATCAATGTTTATACATGGTGTCATTTGAGCTTTATTCGCATTCATCCGTTCTTTGATGGAAATGGTAGAGTTGCAAGGCTGATTTCAAATCTACCTCTACTGAAATGCGGACTCCCACCTATTCTGATATCTCCAGATAAAAGAGCTGAATATATTGACATACTCTGGAACTATGAAAATGCAGTTGGACAGATAACAGCAGATGATCGCCTTCTTAAATCAGATGAAAGTATAAATAAATTCAAACAGCTTATTAAAAAAGAATGGGACGAATCCTATAAGCTAATAAGAAAAGCATATTCAATTAAGAATTAAAGATTAGAGAAGAGATTTAACCATTGCGGTAGGCCATTACACTACGTTCCATTGCTGTCGCGAACTCCAGCCTCACTTCCCTTTGGTCGTGTCGCTTTTCAAGCTACGCCGGACACGGCAAAAAAACCACAAAATATGTTTCTTGACAAAGTTAATGTAAATGCTAGAATGACAACAAAGGATTAGAGCACTTATATTAAAGGAGATAAAAGCAATGTCAGAACAAACTATACAAGAGGAAGTTGACGAGTATCTGGTAAAAGCCCGAAATGCATCTGCAGTTTTTAACCAATTAAATCAAGAGCAAGTAGATAGAATTGTTAACGCAGTTCACATAGCCGGTCTGAATGCACGTGTTAAACTAGCCAAAATGGCTGTTGAAGAGACAGGTATTGGAAAGTGGAAAGATAAAGTCCTTAAAAATGTTGTAGCTACTCAATATGTTTATGAAGACATAAAAGATTTGAAAACAGTAGGAGTTATCTCAGAAGATTTCAAGACAGGCATAACAGAAATAGCTCAACCACTGGGACCTATTTTGGGAATTATTCCTTGTACAAATCCAACATCAACTGTTATGTTTAAAATTCTAATCAGTTTAAAAACACGTAACCCGATTATCCTTAGCCTACCACGTAGAGCCGAAGAGTGCTGTACGGCCGCAGCTAAACTAATGTATGAGGCTGCCTTACAAGAAAATGCACCAGAAGACTGCATACAGTGGATAAGAAGTAGCAATAGAGAAAAAACTGGTGCAATAATGTCCGATCCCCGCCTAGCCCTAATTTTAGCTACTGGTGGTGAAGGACTAGTTCATGCGGCATATAGTTCCGGTACTCCGGCATTAGGAGTTGGACCAGGAAATGTGCCAGTCTACATTGAAAGGTCTGCAGACATTCCGTTTGCCGCAGAACAGATTATGTTTTCAAAAACATTTGACAACGGCACTATCTGTGCAAGTGAGCAGGCTATAATTGTTGAAAAAGATTATGCCGATCAGGTTGTGGATGAGTTTGAAAAATTAAACGCATACATTGTTCCTGAAGATAAACTTAAACAACTTGAAGAAACCGTTTTTAATCAGGAACGCGGACTGATGAGTGCAGAGATAGTCGGTAAATCTGCAAAATATATCGCAGACAAGGCAAGCATAGAAGTACCGGATAATGTTCAACTATTGATTGCCAAACAAACTGGCGTTGGCAAAGACTATCCGCTTTCATCTGAAATTCTGGCACCGGTTATTGCTTTATATGAAGCAAGTGATTTTGACCATGCTGTCAACATATGTATTGACTTGAATTTTCATGGTGGTATGGGGCATACTGCCAGTATATTTTCTAATGATAAGGAAAAAACAACTAAGTTCTCAATGGTTATGAATGCCGGACGTATTGTTGTTAACAGCCCATCTTCTTTAGGTGCTGTCGGAGGAACGTATAACACCCTTGATGCATCCTTTACTCTAGGATGTGGTTCCGGGGGACGTAATATTACTACCGATAATATTACTGCCAAACATCTGTTAAACATTCAACGAATCACTAGGCGTAGAATAAATTCACGGATGGTAAATTTTGACAATAGCCTTTACTTTGATGAAACAGTTAAAGCAACCACAATTGAAAACCAGTTTAATAAGAATTATTAATAATGAGGAGATGAATATGTCTACAAAATTTATAAAAACCGACAAGCAGCTAACATGTCAGTTCTCTAGCCGGATGGATACAACAGCCTGCATGGAAATAGAAAATGAAATTAATGAGAATATAGATAATTTTCAAGGACAAATAGTATTTGAACTCAAAGACGTCACCTATATCGCTTCATCATTTCTCCGCTTTTGTGGAAGAACAGTAAAGGCTGTTGGTTGTGATAATTTTACACTTGTAAATGCTGCACCTGAAATTAAAAAAGTATTTAGAATTGCCGGATTGGTAGAACACTTGAATATTAGCTGATTTTATCCCATAGAGAACATTAGACATGATTATTACAATGGAAAGAGTTTGGATTAAATTAAAGATTAGGTTCATATGAGAAAAAAACAATCAACACCGAATAAAACAAGACTAATAATATTATTCGTTATTTTCTTACTTATCAACAGTCAGTTTGTTTTTGCAAATGATAGTGAGAACAAATGGATAGCCTTAACACAAGAAGCTGTGGCACTTTTTAATCAAGGCGATTATAAGAAAGCTACTTTTTATGCTGAAAAGGCTTTACAAATAGCTAAAGAGAACTCAGGTTCAGATTATTATGCAGAGGCTCTAAGTCTTAAAATCTTAGCAGATATCTATCGAGTCCAAAGTAAATTTGAAATAGCTGAACTATTATATAACAGAGCCCTTTCTTTTTTCGAGAAGTCACAGAATGATAATCAGTCAGAAATTGTTTCATGTTTGAATGGATTAGGAGAATTATATAGAGCAAATGAGAAATACACAGAGGCCGAGCCTTTTTATATTAAAACTCTTGCTATTCGAGAAAGACAGTTCGGCAAGATTCATCCAGAGGTCGCTATAGTTTTGAATAATTTAGGATCACTGTATCGTGATATGGGTAAATATGAGAAAGCTGAATCATTTTACAAACGTTCTCTTTCTATAAAAGAAAAAACGATGGGTTCAAATAGTTATTCGATTGGAATTACTCTTAATAATTTGGCTATGGTTTATAAAGCTCAGGGCGATTATCCAAAGGTTGAACTATTTTATACCCGTGCTCTTACTGAATATGAAAAAGGCTCTGGTTCTGAAAGCCTTGCCGTTGCAATGGGATTGAATAATTTAGGTGATCTATATATAACTATAGAAAATTATGATAAAGCTGAACCATTGTACAAACGATCACTTGCTATTAATGAAAAGCTGGACGGTTCCAATACAATTTCTTTTGCAACAGGCTTAAACAATTTAGCAGAGGTTTACAAAGGTCAGAGGAACTATATTCAAGCAGAGACATTATATACAAACTCTCTTTCAATATATATAGAAATACTAGGAGAGGATAATCTATATGTGGCAACAACTATGAATAATCTAGCTTTATTGTACTGTACTAAAGGTGATTATGAAAAGGCTGAACCTCTTTATAAACAATCCTGGGAAATTTATAAAAATGGACAGACTCCTGGCTATCCAGATTTAGCAAATAATTTAAGTAGTTTGGGTGATTTATATTGGGCTAAAAAAAATTATTCTCAAGCAGAATTATTTTATACCCGTGCTCTATCTGTGTGTGAAAAAGATCTCGGCCCCGACCACATTGTTGTGGCCAAATATTTAAATAAACTTGCGCTAGTATACAAAAACATAGGGAATTATGAAGAGGCAAAAGCCCTTTATGAACGTTCACTATTAATAAGAGAAGAAGCTTTCGGACTTGATAGCTTGTACGTTGCTTCCAGCTTAAATAATCTTGGTCTTATTTATAAGCTTCAAGGTGACTACGAACAGGCAGAAGAGTTTTATAAAAGATCTCTTGCTATTTTGCTAAATAATTTTGAAGAAACAGATCCTAAGGTTGTGGTGACTCAAAAAAACCTAGTAACTTTATATCGAAAGAGGAATCTTAATGCAAAAGCAGATATACTAGAAGCACATATCAAGAGTATAAGCAAAGTCAACAAATAATATTTTAATAAAGTTAATTGATTCACTTTGAAATGATTATGCTTATTATAACACACCCATTCATGCTCATATTCCGTTGTATTAAAAGACAATGGCTACAAGCCGCGTTCATTGTAATGAATATCATGATAGGAATTGCCTCGGTAATTGCTGCAATGATTATTGATGCTCCAACAATAGTTTATATGACATAACGATAAAATTTAATCTTTCGAAAAGAAAAGTAATTGTATTTTGTATGAAAGTATATTATAAATAGATAGTTAATTTCAAATTGCCCAAAAGGTATCAATATAAAGGAGATTATGATGAAAAGGTTACTCTTGTTTTTTGTGGTGTTTATTACTTTTGCTGTTTTTGCAGATGAAATGGTACGAGATAATTTTGAAGATGGCGAACTGACTAAACCAATTGCCTGGGAGATTATGCGTCCTGGGGGCACCATACAACAAGGCAAAACCGAAAATCATAGCCTGAAAATAACCGGAGAATCCCTGGTTCTGGCTGAAGCAGTTACGTCCGCTAGTGAATATTGTCTGCAATTCAATGGTAGTGTAAGTTGGGGACATCCATGCCGATTTGTTTTTCTTTATCAGGATGACGACAACTATTACTCTTTTGGAATTGGCAATCAATCCAAGGGTATTTTCAGAAGATTCAATGGTAAGGAGACAAAGCTAGATGCTGATGCTTTAAGCAAATTGGCATTGCCACATATGAGTGGAGCTTCTTCTGACTACAAAGTCTATGTGCAAAACGATGGAAAAACTCTCAGCATTCAAATTGACAAAGGTGGAGACACAATTGATTACGACACTTGGATTACAGAATCTGATCCTCAGATAGTTGAAAAATTCTCGGGTGGTCGCTACGGCTTTATGGGACTTAAAGGCAACAGTGGAGTAAGTTTTGATAATGTTGTTGTCAACACTCATCGTGTAGAATTAAAAGCCAAAGCATTCACATATTATGTCAATACGAGCAAGGGTGGTGACAGTCGCTCTACAGAAGAAGCTCAAAATGCAAATACTCCATGGCAGACAATTGGAAAAGCTGCTGGTATAGCCAAGGCCGGAGATACTGTTCTTGTAGCTCCAGGAGTTTACCGAGAGATGGTAGTTCCTAAGAACCGCGGAGGATTTGACTCCCCTATCACCTTCAAAGCAGCGGATCCAAAGAACCGTCCAATAGTTTCCGGGGCAAAGTTCATAAATCAGAGTAATTGGGAAAAGGTTGAGATTACTGATTTCAAGGGCAAGAAGCATCAGGTTTACAAAACTTCGTTGGACTGGAATCCAACCATGGTCTTTCAGGGAAACAAGCGGATGATGGTAGCTCAGGAGCCAAACCAGAATAACGCTGTAGATCCATATGAGCTGAAGTACTTTATGAAAGTGCCTAAACAGCTCTCAAATCAGACAATGAAAGATTCAGACTTTTTTATTCAGAAACAGGAAGATTACTGGAAAGGAGCTAGTTTATTGTTGTGGGACAGTTTTCCAAACTCTATTGGAAAATATAAAATCATGTCCTATAATCCTGAATCCTCTAGCATAGATGTCAAACCATTTAGAGGAGATACAATAGGGAATAAAGATAAAGAACGACAGGATCTTTACTCCATACGCAACCATCTTAAAATTCTTGACCAGCCAGGTGAATACTTTGTTGACACCTCTTTAGAACCCTATCAGATTTATGTGATGAGTTATGAAGGAACTTCCCCTGAGAATATTACGGCTACGGCCATGGCTAGTGGTTTTAGTTTCACACAAGGTCGGGAGAATATAGTGATAGATGGTTTTGTTGTCACATCCTGTGCAGGCCACGGAATTGCAATAAACGGGCGGAATGCCAATCACATTACACTCAAGAATATCAAGTCAGTATTCAACATGGGGTCAGGTATTTCTGGGCGTTTTATTAATAACATCACGATTGATAATTGTCTACTACGAGACAACCATGCAAATGGAATTAGTTTTGCCAACTGCTCGGATATGAAAATACTCGATTGTGAAATAACCGAGAATGGTGACAACGGTATCTGGTTTGGAGGAGGACAACCTTCTCACTGGAATTCAGAGAGAATCTTAATCAGTGGATGTTACCTACATCATGCCCGGGCAAGGCGTCGACATCCTGATAATTATCAGATGCATCAAGTTCGCTATGTAACTATTGAAAACTGCATCTTTGTTCAAGAAGGTGATCAGAACATGTGGTGTCAGTATTCAGATTATTTCACACTGCGTAATAATATTTTTATAGGCGGTCCACTTGGTATAAATTCTTCGATTCATAATTACGTTTACAACAATATTTTTTGGCAAAGCCAACTGCGTTATGACCGACACCTGACAAATCATCCACAAAACAAAGATTTCTATTTGCCACAGGAAGTTGTAATTAGAAACAATGCTTTAATCAATAGTTCTATTGCCTGGCCTGACAATACACTTATTGATCGATTCAAGGTTTATACTATCGACCATAACTACTATTACATTAAAAGTTCCCAGACCAAATCCGCTTGGGAATGGCAAGGACGTAAGCTTGGATTAGCAGCAGACTCTTTGATTGTTACAGATAAGGAAATTCCTGCAAATGGAGGAGAATTTAAGATTAAAGCATCTGTCACTTGGGGAAATCCAGCCAGATTAGTTTTCCTATACAAAGACAAAGACAACTACTACTCAATGGGTATAGGCAACAAACCAGGTCTCTTTAGACGCATGGATGGCGTGGAAACTTGCATTTTCAAAGACTCTAAGCATCAACTGCATTTACCACACCAAGGCGGAGCTTCTGCAGAATATCACGTAACTTTTAATCAGACTGCTAAAGGACTAGCCATTAAGGTAAAGAAAGATGACACTGAAGTTACTGTAATTGATTCGGTTCCAATCGCCAAACAACATTTTACCGCTGGTAAAGTTGGAGTTCTTTCACCACCTAAAAAGAATAACTGGACTTTAATTGATAATGTTGTTCTCTCGGATGGAAGTAAAACATGGAAGGATGATTTTGAAGATGCTGATATAACAAAAGCAGCAAACAAATTTGAACTTGTCTGGACAGAAGTGGATGGAAAAGCTTCGATTCTCAACGTTGGCGGTTCTGGTATCGGATATGGGGAAGGCAGTATTGTAGCTAAGGATATAAACGGTTTATCAAATATCTTCCATGCTTTGCCAAAAGAGGGAAATATAGGTTTTGATTTTCGTTCGGTCGAGGGAAGTCCTCTAATTGATGCGGGAATTGATGTCGGAATAAAAGAAGACATAGATGTTACCCCTCGCCCTTCCGGTAAAGCGACTGATATTGGACCGTACGAGAAAAGATAAAATATTAAATTATGAAATATAGAATACTACGATTACTATTATTTGCATCTGCTCTTGCGTGGGCTGTGTCTATCGTTGGAGTTATCTTACCATGGCGTTTTGCAATTATTGGACTAAACGAATTAGGTGCGGAGAATATTCCATCAGACCCAATGCTTCATTACTGGTTCAGAATGACAGCAGGAGCTTTCACCGGAACAGGAGTTTTCTTCTTCATCGTTGCCCTATTCCCCAGAAAATATTCAAATGTCATTGGCATTATAGCAGTTCTATTATTTCTTGAAGGACTTATATTATTGTTCTACGGATTAAAACTTCACCTGCCTGCAACTCCATTTTATGCTGACACAAGTTTCTGCCTACTTGCTGGTTCAGGAATATGGTGCTTGAGAAAGGAAGCTAAACAGGAAAATAGTTCTTCAGAGGAATGATTGATTGGGTAGATTTATCATATTTAAAACATAGGAAATTACATAATGTATTATGACTCATTAAATAAACTAATTTTTATTATTTTGGCATCAACTGTACCTGTCAGTTATATTGTTTTCAGAATCAAGCCCAATCTGTTACACTTTAAAGTATTAGAGAATAATAAAACGAAGACTATAGCAAAAGTCATTTTCTCTATAACATTATTTCTATTACTAATTAAGCTAATATTAGAAATGTGCTGGATGTCGATTGACTATTTCTTTCTAGAAATATTTGAGCCATATTATTATACAACACTTGTCATATTACTAACCTTGTCGATATGTGTGCTAAAACTTAAAATACCAAGAATTATACTAAATATTGTTTTCTTGGTTTCTGGAATACTCTGGTTATTAGGTCGCCAACACCAGTTCTACTTATATCAGATATATACACTGACAAGCTTAAATGCTGCAATCATAGGTATAAATATGTACCCTTATAAAAGCAATAACAACAGATTAAAAGATATTTTAGACATAATATTAATTTGGATTGCTATAATAATATTTTCTTTCATCTACCAAGAACCTTGCATGTAGTTTAAAAAAAACAATTGCATTTATCTCTTGAATACAACGGTCCATAAAAAGACATATATAAAAAAACCTAAAAAAGGGACAAGACATGCTTAAAAACATCAAACCATCGCAACGGATTATTATTATCTTAACACTAATCACATTTACATCTCTGCTACATGCAGCGATAGACAAAGGTGCTGGTGCACCCTATGTTGATTCAAAAATAATCAAAGCTCGATTCAGCGAGATTACAGCTGAAGATATGGAAGTATTAAGAACCAAGAAGATTCTTTTTGCCAGTCGTTCGTTTGGTTTGAATTTACGAAATGGGTTAGCATCATTAGCCAAACAAGACAAGAAGTACGACATATTATCCTCTTATGCTCGTTATGATGTATTTAAAGCTGGTAGCGACTTAAGCGTGGTTCCTGCCGACGCATTTGACGACAATAATTTTGTTCATTTTCTTGCCACATACTGGCCACATTCTCAAAGGGTACTCGAAGCAGAAACTCTTCTTGGTCAACCTCCACATAACTTTGGCGAGGTTGCAGACATTGTAGTAATCTACTTTCACACTGCTAGACCTAGTGGTTTTGACCTTTATGCATCAAAAATGGATGCCATGCAGAAAACATATCCTAACATCAAATTTATATATGTAACATCAGGATTTATGGGACCTAAGAAGGCCAAGGATAACGAACAATCTTTTCTGTTCAGCGAAAAAGTTCGCCAACGCTACAAAGGCAAAGCTCCACTATATGATCTAGGTATGATATTAAGTGATGATAATCGAGTTGGACATCAATACTGCCCAGAGTATAGCAAAGATCCTGCAGATGTGCATCCAAGTCTACAAGCAGGACAAGAAATGATGGCGAAAGGTTTTCTCCTTCTTCTATGTGATACTCTTAAATACAACAAACAAGTTGAACTAGAAGATAAAATTGACACTGGCAAAACTGAAAAAATTGAAGTACTGCCAGCAAGTAATCCTGAGCATAAGGCTGTACGTGCAATATTAGACTTCAATGATTTAAAGAAAAAGAAGGTAGAAAATGTTGCTGTAGTTGAAAATGGACACATAGTAAAACTATATTTGCAGGAAGGCGGAGTACATACTCTGACAGATGATATAGGTACATTAACAAGTTTAAAACTCCTTCATCTTTATGGTGACCGAGACCTTGGATATCCACTGCTCAAAAAGATATCTCCAGTAATTGGCAAATGCACTAATATCAAAGAATTGCTTGTTAATCAGAATGATTTAACAACACTACCAGAAGAGATAACCAATCTCAGAAAACTTAAACTGCTTTCAGTCGGAGACAACCACCTGAAAAACCTATCGCCAAAAATTGAAAACTGGTTGAGAAAATATGACACAAATGGGCTGAAGCTCCAGAAATAAAGAAATATGAGAAATATTTTACAACCCCGAAGATGCACTAAAAAACACGAGCAACGCTCGTACCTGCCCTCGGAAGTATCTTCGCGAACAACGACCAACGGGTAACGAATAACGTATTATTGTGAACTGTACAATTTGTCTCCAGTAAAAAAGAAGAGTGTTCTTCTACGAACAAGATAATGAGGGATGGAGTTTCTTATAGTTTGAAATGAAACAAAAAGAAACAAGCTGTTTGACAATGTCTTAAAAGCTAAAAATAGCCATTTTTTTACTAACACTCCTTGAGTTCTCAGTCCATACTGATTCTGCCGATAACCAGCGTTAAGTATCCATCAATTGCAAATAAATACATTGAAAACATTGCTATTTGTTATGTTATAATGTATTATATTACTCATGATAAGATTTGGATTATGCTGTATATTTAACGAGCAACCAATCAAGTTTCGACAGACAACCGCTAAGGCGTTGAGCAAACTTGACCGGGAAGCACAACTGTGTAAACTTTCGGAGATAGCTTTACATAATGCAGAATCTTTGTTGCAAGCACTGGACTTCGTTAATTTAAATGATATTGGAGCGTTCCGAGTGCTATCCCCAATATTACCAGTCTACACTCACCCAGACGTCGGTTATAAACTAGATGACTTACCTGATTCAGAAACTATCCGACTTCGATACTCTCAGGCTAAAGAATTTGCGCAGAAACATGATATACGATTGAGTTTTCATCCAGATCAATTTGTTGTACTTTCCTCTCCCAGAGAAAAAGTTGTTAAAAACTCTATTTGTGAACTTGCCTATCAGTGCATGGTAGCAGAACTCATTGGGGCTGAAAATGTCAATATTCATTTGGGTGGAGTATATGGAGATAAAATTAGCGCAATCAAACGTTTTGCCGGAGTGTACAATAGATTACCAGAGGTTATTCACAAACATTTAACCTTGGAAAATGATGATGTTTCGTATACTGTTGAAGATTTGTATCCACTATGCTGTGATCTTGAAATACCGCTGGTTTATGACGTGCATCATCATCGCTGTAATCCAGACAACTTGAGTATCGAAGAAGCAACTGATAGAAGCATTAAAACTTGGAATGCTTTAAAACGTGAACCACACTTTCATATTTCATCGCCAAAGAATGGATGGGATTCCAGTAAGCAGCGTCCGCATAGTGATTTTATTGAATTTAGTGATTTTCCAAATTACTGGACAAAGATTGAACAACGTGTTACTATAGATATTGAAGCTAAAGCAAAAGAGGTTGCAATTGCTAAAATACAATATGCTATACGCAATAAAAAACAAGAAAATTAAAATTTTTATAATACGGACGCCGAGGACGGCATCCCTCCCGAGTGAACATTGCATGTCAATGTTAAATTGCAGCTTTAACAGGGAGGGTCATCGTCCCCGATGACCGATAAAAAATTCGATCATAGATCGAACACTACATTGATTGCAAATAACCGTTGATTGGAAGAAATGTAGAGTCGGTTCTATGAACCGAAAAAAATACAGAAGAACAGTGTTTTATGAGTGAAAATATTTTAATAACACCTACCGTCAAAGAGCTTATTGATAGCCAATTTTTTGGAATTATGAGTTCATATATGAAGGAACAGCCCTATTCAAACCTTATGGCATTTATCCCATATGACAATTATAAGAGTTTGATATTTGTTACCGCACGTGAAACCCGCAAATACTTCAATCTGAAAAAACATCCTGAAGTCTCCATGTTTATAGACAACCACAGAAACAAATCAACAGACAGGCTTGAAGCAAAAGGTACCTGTGCATGTGGTAAGGCATATGAATTGCTTCCAGGCAATGAATATGATGAAATAACTAAGCTTTATTTAAAGCGCCATCCAGCCATGGAAGATTTTATCAAATCTCCGACTGTCGCGATTTTTAAAATGAAAATCGACACATATTATTTCGTTGAGAACTTTCAAGAAGTTACAGAAATACACATTAACAAATGAAATACTTTATTCACATTGATGATATTTCAGAAGCAAACAGAAAATTTGCAGGAGATAAGGCATTCAATATAGCTTTACTCAAGCAATCAGGGGTCAACGTTCCTGCCTCAATTGCATTAAAAACCTCTGCCTGCAAAGATTATCTGCATTCTTCCGGGATGGATACTTTTATTTTGCGTGAACTCAAAAGAAAAAAGCTCAATGATTACCGCTGGGAGGAATTGTGGGACATTTCCTTACGCATAAAGAATGCCTTTATTCGTCATGAAATGCCAACGAATATGCAAAATGAAATCAGCTCATATATCAAGGATTCTTTCGGCGACAAACCGATAGCAGTTCGTTCTTCCGCCCCAGGGGAAGATGGGAAGAACTCATCTTTTGCAGGACTCCACGAATCATATATCAACCTGACCGACACAAAGGAAATCCTAAAACACATACGTTTAGTATGGGCCTCTTTATGGTCAGTGTCTGCGTTGCTTTATCGTCGGCAACTTGAGATTGATATTTTCAAGAGCTCAATGTCTGTTTTAATACAGGAAGTAATTTCAGGAGAATGCTCAGGGGTAGCTTTTTCCAAGAGTCCTGACAATTCTCAATGCATTGCCGTGGAAGCGGTTTACGGTCTGAACCAGGGGCTCGTTGATGGAACTGTTGAACCTGATCACTGGAATATTGACCGCAAAACTATACGTATATGTGACTTTTTTCCTGCCTCTGCACACAACAAAATAGTTACACCTGCAAAAGATCAAATAATAGTAAAAGATATCTCCCCAAACACAAAATCATTGCCGCCTTTAAATACCAAGCAAGTAATTATGCTGGCTAATGAAGCTCTGCGTCAGGAAAAACATTTTGGACACCCACGCGATTTTGAGTGGACGTTCCAAGATGAAAAGCTATTTATATTACAGTCAAGACCAATCACCAGTCCTGATGACAATACTGATTTAAGGGAGTATTACGACAATCTTTTACTCAGTTTCGAACAATTAAAAAAGATACGTATTAAGCTAGAAAACGATATTCTTCCGGGAATGCTGAAAACCGGAAATGAATGGAAGCAAAAAAACATCAAAGATATAGATGAGTCAGATTTACTTGACTGTTTGGTTGAGCGCGGCAAAGAATACCGACGATGGCTGAAAGCTTACGATGAATACTGTATTCCTTTCGCTCACGGTGTACGTTTATTTGGAGAAATATATAACTCTAAGCTAAATCCTGAAGACCCCTATGAATTTGTTGACTTACTTAGAACAGGTGAATTGCTGAGCCTTAAACGAAATCAAAGAATTGTTGATTTATCCAGATCCCTGTTAGTGCAGCATAATGATATAGAAACTTTAAAAACTATTGAGGATATTTTCGGTTACAAATATAAAGATATGTCGGAAGTTCCAGATAAATTATTGAATTTAATTGAGAGTTATACTGATGTTGCTAAACCAGAGTGCTGTAAAAATACAATGGAAGAGTTGTTTATAAACAGTTTTACGGATGGGCAAAAAGCTTCAGCAGAAGAACTGTTGGATTTGGGAAAAGCCTCTTACCGAATTAGGGATGATGACAACATATATCTCGATGGTGTTAAAAGAGGCTTGGAATCCATTATAAAAGAGGCATCTAACCGAATTTCTGCTGGTTGCTTCAATGAAGAGCAAAAAAATGTTGTCGAGAAAGAATTAGCTAAAGGAATTCCTGAATTACACAGCCCGAATATTAACAACAACGATAAGCCGCTTTATGATGAGACAATCAAATTTCGCCAGCTAGTCGGGCAGCCAGCTGGTAAAGGAATTGCTAAAGGATACGCCAGAGTTATTAATAAATTTGACGATTTATTTGCCTTCAAGAAAGATGAAGTTTTGGTATGCGATGCTGTTGAGCCTGAAATGACTATTGTCGCGCCGCTGGCATCGGCTGTTATAGAACGCCGTGGCGGAATGCTTATTCATGGAGCAATTATCGCTCGGGAATATGGCTTACCATGCGTAACGGGGGTTCCAGAAGCGACTAAAAAAATAAAAACCGGGGACTTGCTCTCTGTAGACGGTTGGCTGGGAATTATCACAATTTTATAGAGCCAATTCCGATTGCCTCATTAACCGTTATTCATGTTTTAAAATTCTGTTTAGCATTCCATTCGGACTGACATAAGATAACCATAAATCATCCGCATGTTCAATAACAAAACAGTTTCGTTGTTCTGCTGCAAAAAGGTCTTCATTTTTATTCTGCATTTCAAGAATCAGCATTCTATTGTTTTCCAATGCATCCAAGATTGCTGGAGACAGATTGCCTGACAATCCCCAAGCAGGACAATAGATAATTCTTTGTTTTTGTTCTAGCAGTTTTTCTAAAATCTGTTTTTCCATTGGCGAATGAAATCCACTGAAATAGACATCTGCTTTTGGAATAGATTTTAGTTTTGGAGCATTTCTTGAACAAAGCACACCCAGTTTTTCTGATTCCATAATGATGGATTTCCCATTCCACATAAACCATTTGCAAAATACACAATACATTTCCAAGGATTCATGCTAATATAGCGTTGAATATTCTGCTCCATTGATTGATTTTTCACAATCATCTCATAGGGCATACTGTTTAATACGATATCACGCATCTTTTTACACTGCAATGAATTACCTTTAGCGAGCTAAAGGCTAAATCATCTTAGCACAAAAATATACGCAATCTCACATTAAACAGTAAGCCCTATTATAATAATTTCTATGCCATATCTTTCCATTAAATTTTGGAAGTAGCCCTTTCTTAACCCCAGCAATATATTCACATGCCACTCGTGACTTAAATTCACAAATATAATCCCCCAATGATTTATCACCCTTCTTAATTTTAATCAATCCATGAAAATGATCTGGCATCACTACGTACGGGCGGGCCTTGTGTCCGCCCTCTTCTTTCTGGGCAGACACAAGGCCTGAAGATTGGGCAGACACAAGGCCTGCCCCTACGGGAACAACATGTTCCCAAATTTTGGAAATCATATGTTTGACATATTCATCTGCAAATATATTACCGGCATTTCTTGATGCACAAATTGTGACAAAATACAAGCCTCCCCCTGCATAATCATACCCTTGCAAACGAGTGGATTTTCGATGATGGTTTTGTGAATCATATGTTATTGTGTTTTTCATTATATTTCTATTATTTAATTACTTAATATTCATATTTATACTCTTTAACAATAAGAAAATCAATTATTAAATTGAATTTCAACCTTAAATGTACTATTATGATTTAACAATTTCAACCATTCCATAATTGCTGGAGAAACAACAAATGAAGCGACCCAATATTCTTTTTTTAATGACTGATGAACATCGAGCAGATATAACAGGATTCGAAGGTAATACAATAGTTCGAACCCCTGTGCTTGATAAACTTGCAGAAACAGGTGTTGTATTCAGTAACGCCTACGGCCCATCCCCTATTTGCGTTCCAGGACGCCAGTGTATAGCCGCAGGTCAATTACCAAAAACCTGCGTGTGTGAAAACTATGGAGATGACTTAACCCCTAACTACACAACTTGGGCAAAAGTGTTCTCACAGTATGCATACATTACTACTGCATGTGGAAAACTTCACCACATGGGATCTGATCAGATGCAGGGCTGGAGACGTAGAATAGGCATGGATGACATGATGATTCATAATTTGCGTTATATAGACGGAGCTCATGAGGAAGAATTTGAGAGATATCAATCAAACATGAATCATGAAGGCAAATGGTCTGATTCAAAAGAGATAAAAGAAGCTGGCGTTGGCTTAGGTCCACATACTGAAGTGTGGGATGAGTATGCGACAAAAGGTATGGAAAATATTATTTCAGAATATTTTCAAGACCCATTCTACAAGAAAACACTAGAACATTTTCCACATATGCTCTATCTTGGTTTGAATAATCCACACTACCCCTATTTTGCTCAGGAAAATCTGTTCAACTACTACCTTGACAAAGTTCCCCTATACAAAAATGAACCAACCTTCGACCATCCATGGCTAGGCAAGTCTCCTAATATGCCGGGTGCTGTTAGTATTGGACCAGAGGGCGATGTGACTGAAGAAGAGGCCCGACGTGCAACCGCTGCATATTATGCAAATATAGAAGAGTGCGACAAACGATTTGGTAGAGTTTTGGAAAAACTGGAAGAAGCTGGTGAAAACTTAGATGAATGGATTATTATATACACCACTGACCACGGTGAAATGCTTGGAGAACATTCACTCTGGGAAAAACAGAAGTTCTTTGAAGCCAGTGCACGAGTTCCACTTATCATTAGGTGGCCTAAAGAATTTGAAGGTGGACAAGTTGTTAATGAAAACGTCAATCTTTGCGACCTCTTTGCAACACTGTGTGATTTTTGTAAGCTAGATGTTCCTGAAGGACTGGACAGCAGAAGCCTAGTTCCACTAATAAAAGGAGAGAGTGACTCTTGGAATAATGAGACTATTTCACAGTTTTGGGGAAAGTTTCTTATGATAAAATGGGATGATCTGAAATATCAATATTATGGTGAGGATATGCCTGAGGTATTGTTTGATCTCAAGCGCAATCCTGAGGAGACAGAAAATCTAATAGATGAACCTGAATACGCCAAGATAATCGAAAAATTTAGAATACGCTGTGGCGAGTTGGGTTTTGGACCAAATGCTGACCCAAATTATAAAAATGCGGGATACTAGATTAATGCTTAATGGTTAGTTGTTAATGGTTAATGAACGAGAACGAGCTTTGCTCGCAATTAGTACATAGTGTATAGTACACAGTACTAAAAACTGTAAACGGAAAATGGTAAACGGTAAAATCAGGTGTTGCTTTGCAACCTATTTAATAAACACAAATGATGAAAAATATATGAACAAGACATTCACAATACTAATTATCCTTACGACCCTGCTATCAAATAAACTGTGTGCAGAAGATGTTAAATCTGAAGATACAGTCATCAAAAGCAATGCTATGCTATCAGAATATGTGTGTACAAACTTGAATTTCACAGTATTTGAATCTTTTGACTTTAATAATATAGAAGAGGTTCAACTATTAGTTAAAGCAAACCCAAAAAGGTTTGAACCATACCTATTTCTTGCAAAATGTTTATTAGATGAAGGTAAAACAGAAAAAGCAAACGAAGCATTTAAAACTGTCGACAAACTATCAGGAAAAGTAAAAGATGTTGCTGTTCTACATTCACTTACATATGAGAATCTATATGCATTCACACTTTTTGCAGAGGCAGAACAACGTCTATTAAACAAAGAAAATCCAGTCAAATGCCTTAGAATGTTTCAGCAGGTCCTAGGTATGGATACATCAAGTATCAAGGAATCTAAACGCATGTCTCGTTTATACATGTATGTGTCCACTATTTATCTAACACGTGGCGAAGCAAAACAAGCTATGTTTAATGCAGAAAGAGGCAAAGAAACTTGGGAAAGAGAGAAACCTGATTTTGACATAGATCTATTTAATCAAGTCATCATGAAAGCTCAAAGAATGAAATAATATTTAATTCACAAACAATGGAGGTGAGATATGAAATGGTTACGAATTATATTTGTAGTATTAGTAATGGTTATTGGAGGAAATAATATCATGGCTATAGAAGAGGCTCCTTACACAGTAGTAAAAAAAGAGAACAAATTTGAAATACGTGATTATGACAGCTATATAATAGCTGAAACTTCTGTAACTGGAGATATAGAAGATGCAGGAAGTAAAGCATTCGGAAGACTCTTTAAATATATATCCGGCAATAACAAAGCACGAGAAAAAGTTGCAATGACATCTCCAGTTACTCAAAAGGCTAACGGAGAGAAAATTAAGATGACGGCACCAGTAGAACAGCAAAAAGCTAAAGATAGCTGGAAAGTGAGTTTTGTTATGCCGTCTTCTTATACAATGGAAACCATTCCTAAGCCAGATGATTCCAAGATTATATTGAAAGAGATTCCAGCCAGACGCATTGCAGCAATACGTTACTCCGGTTCATGGAGCAAGCAACGCTATCTTCAACACAAAGTAAAACTGGAAAACTGGATGTCAACAAACAATCTTACCTGTGCGGGTGATATAATATGGGCTAAATACAATCCACCTTTTACCCCATGGTTTTTAAGGCGAAACGAAGTTCTTATTCCTATCAACTCGAACAAGAAGCAAAACAACGGGGACAAATAATGAAAAAGAATACAAAGTTAAAGGTTATAATGGATAATGTTCCTTTTGGGGGAATGCTTCTTATTGGTGCGGTGACAATTGCTACTTCATGTTTATTCTCGACTTTAGGAGTTATTGGAGCAATCGGCTATATCTTGTATGGAATTGCAGGATCAATATGGCTAATGATTTTTGTGTGTCCATACTGCCATGGTTATGACAGCAATGGGTGTCCAAGCGGCTACGGAAAAGTATCGGCTAAACTGGTAAAAAGACAAGAGCAGAAATACTTTGCACAGAAATTCAAAAAACACATTCCTGCAATAGTTCCTCTATGGATTATACCCGTAATATGCGGAGGTATAGGATTATGGTTCTCGTTCTCATGGTTGCTACTATGTTTAGTTCTCATATTTATTCTTGACTCCTGGATTATTCTACCAATGCTATCTAAAAAGAATGGCTGCGCAAAGTGTCCTCAAAAAAAACAATGCCCGTGGATGAAGAAGAGTTAAGAAAATGCTGAATGCGAAAATAACAGGAAGATGCAAAAAAAAATGCAACCAAATATACTATACATAATGAGTGATGACCATGCTGCACATGCTATCAGTGCATATGGCAGCCGAATCAACAAGACCCCTGAAATTGACCGCCTTGCAGAAGAGGGCGTGCGTCTAACAAACTGTCACTGCACTAATGCTATATGTACTCCAAGCCGTGCTACTATTCTGACAGGGCAGTATGGTCACATAACAGGCGTACGAGAATGGCAGCCACTGGACAATCGCCGTCCTGTTCAGTTACAAAAGATACTTAAGTCAGCTGGATATAACACTTCAATATTTGGAAAATGGCATCTTGGTCACGGTTTCACTGATAACGTGGACCAAATTGACAATAATAAGCCTGAATCGGTACCTGCAGATCCTGAAGGTTTTGATTATTATTCAATACTACCCTCACATGGACGCTATCATAACCCTGATTTTCTAACACCAGAAGGTAGTTCAACCATAGAAGGATATGTTAGTGATATAATTACAAACCAGGCTTTAGAGTGGCTTGACAACAGAACCGAAACAGATAAGCCATTCTTTATATGTGTTCACCATAAAGCACCTCACAGAATTTGGGAACCAGGAGAGCATTATAAACATCTTTATGAAGACGAAGAGATTCCGCAACCCGAGACATTTAATGACGACTATGCTGGACGTCCTGCCGCCGCCGCTGCCAAGATGCGTATAATGGGCAACCTAAACGAGAACGATGTAAAAGGAGTTCCTCCTCCAGAACTCGAAGGTGCAGAACTTAAGAACTGGTACTACCAAAGATATATCAAGGATTATCTACGTTGTGTTGCAAGCGTGGATGCTTCAGTAGGAAAATTATTGGATTATATTGATGAATCAGGGCTCCGCGAAAACACTATAATCATCTATACAAGTGACCAGGGCTTCTTTCTTGGTGATCATGGATGGTATGACAAACGTTTCATCTACGAACATGCTGTACGAATGCCATTTTTGATGAGATATCCCAAAGAGATTGAACAAGGTACTGTAACAGATAAACTACTCACCAACCTTGACTTTGCCCCGACACTTCTTGACTATGCCGGAATAGAGACACCAGCTGAAATGCAGGGAATATCAGGCCGTGCAATGATTAATGGTAATGCTCCTAAAGATTGGCAGGATTCATTCTATTACCGTTATTGGGATCATGGAGGGCATAATGTTTGTGCTCATTACGGTTTGCGAACCATGACACATAAACTAATATACTTCCATCCGTCAGAGTTTAACTGGCAGGGACATAAAGATCTAGAACCTCATCTTGAACCTTACTGGGAGTTATACGACCTTGAGAAAGATCCTAACGAGTTAAATAATGTCTACGATAGTCCAGAGTACGCCTCTGTGCAGGCTGAACTGAAACTTGAGCTAGAATCTAAACAACGTTACTACGGCGACAAAGCTCTTCATAATTGATATCAATATGATTAACAATTTAAAGACATCTATAAAACTACTTGCACCATATATTGCTGTTGGCATATTTTGGTGCATTTTCAAAAATGGATGGCTTGCTATCCTTGCATATCACATTCAGATAGTTCTTTGGTCAAGACATATTCCCAATATGTCTTTACCAAAACCAAAGCGAATCATGCTTATTGCAATGCCTGCAACTTTAGCTGGTCCCTTACTATATTTTCTTCTGCCGTATATAACGCAAACAGAGTTATCTGTCTGGCTTAAAGAATATCATCTGTCAGGCTTATCCCTTGCACTGATGATACCATACTTCGGATTGGTTCACCCTATTCTTGAGCAGATTCATTGGGAACCACTTCGAGAACAAACAATTACTTCACATTTTGCGTTTGCGGGATATCATGTTCTTGTTTTATACTCTCTTCTAACAATCCCATGGGTTGCATCGTGTTTTATAGTTTTAACAATCACATCTTTTATGTGGTATAAAGTAACACTGCAATCCAAAACACTTGCAATACCTGTCGCATCACACATTCTGGCTGACTTGGGAATCGTTATTGTAGCATGGCTACAAAGATAAAACAGATTTAACAATGATATTTAACCACTTATTTTCACGAATTATCACGAATGCCAAAACAGTATTTAAACTAAATTAAGAATAACAGAAAAAGTCATAAAAAAAATGAAAAAACCTGGAGACTTTGGTTTAATCCAGAATATGAAGACATCAGCAAAAAAACTTGTATCTGAGGCATTGAATATGCCTAAATCAATACGTACATTTGCGGCAGAACGAATTTCAGAAAATCCATTAGATGCAAATGCAGAACTCTCTCCTGAATGGGAAGAAGAGGTTGAGAAACGGTGTCGAGAATTAGATGAAGGAACTATGAAGCGAATTGAGGCAGAAGAAGTTTTCACAAAGGCTTGCGCGAGATTGTCATGACTCCTATCAAGTTTCATCAAGAAGCGAATTCAAAATTGCCAGTCGGTACTACTTGAAGCATTCACTGCATGCTTTGCACTTGCGGTAATCAAAACTGATAATGTCTTTAGTTTTAAGGATAATCCATTAGCTGTGTCCAACGTCGAACATGGGCGGGGAACTTAAGCCAAACGTTATCTGATGAAGATAAAACAATAATTGTTTTCATTACTTCTGGATCTGCTTCTATCCATCTGTTTTCCCCAAGATAAGCAAGCACATGCACACCACCTGGAGTAATTGCAATGTCGCCTGGAGCAAGTAGACTATTAGTAATTGAGTTAATACTTTCTGCTTTGAATAGAGGTGTTGTAAATTGTCGATATCCATCCTGAAGTGCACGCGCCGAACAATCATTCCACCAAAGTTCAAAAGCATGACGGATAGGTTTAGGATTTAGAGACAAGATACCAACACGTACATTTGCATCGATGAACCCATTTCTAACTAACCCCGAACAATCTATACCTAGTCGATTCTCTCCACCCCATATATATCTTGTTCCCTCGTAACGTTCGAGAGATTGGACATATTCTTCCCTTAGTTTAGATTTGTCTGGTTCCGAGCCTGGAGTGCACAAAAACACTAGGAAAGCAATGCCCATAGCGAAAAGAGCTATAGCAAGCACTCTACGTTTCCGAATGATAAAAACTCCGAACAACCACAAAATGGGCAGTGAAAAAACAAAGAATATCCGGATGATACGGTAACTTTGAGGAACTAACCAGAACAATATAGTAAGTATAAAAAGAACAAACCAGGGGTGCTCTCTAATATCTTGCCGGAAATATCTGAATAATTTCATTATCTTCCTTTCTTACTTTCCATTGATTAACTAAGTTCTAACATTAGCTATCCATTTCTTTGTTTAGCATAACCTTCTGGTTTACTAGCACTTGCAACGAGGATCGTTACGTTACATAAATACCGATGGAGGCTTTCCTGATTTTCAATTTTCAATTAATTCATACCTGCGGAACTTTTCCAACATTCGTAATTTGTAATTATTAATTCGTAATTGATTTGCTTATTTCTTGTTATTCTTTTTAGCCTGCTGCTCCAATTGTTTTAGAGACTTTGGATTCAGTTTTTTAGCTGACTTCTTTTTCCATTTTTTTGCAACAACTTCGTAAGGAATGGCTGGCGATCTAGTCAGCTCGAGTTTTTTACCATTTTTAATACTTGCCGAAAAGATAAGGTTATCCTTCATTGGAGTACCCTTTTTAACCTTAACTACTGCAGTAATCTGGTTTGTTGTTATAGGAATCTTTAGTGGCTCCATTGTAAAGGCAGGAGGAGCATTTTCCAATTGAACTCTAACAGCTGGAGGCCGCATTTTTTTGGCATTCTTATTTTTGGAATTTGCCTTACGTTTTTTCCAACGGGCAATTAACTCTTCTTTAAAGGCTTCATCAGTAAACTCAATTTTAAAAGTAAGCGTTTTATTACCCCATGTTTTGAATTTTATTGGTTTTTCTTCTGACTCAACAAAGATCTTAAATGGTGCTGGTTCAGTTGGAATCACATAGCCTTTATCCATTGGAAGGATATGATGATATATAAATGCCTGCATTTGATCTTCTGCATAACTTGCAGGACGTTTAACAATTCTGTCGCCCCAGACCTTTGCTTCAGCAGTCCAGACTGGATTAAATATTTTATCTTTAGGCATATCATCCGGTAACTTAACCGTAAATGTTGCACTATTCTGTCTTGCTGGTATCTTTGCATTTGAAAAGTCTGTACCTTCAGGAAAACCAGTTGCAGAAAGGATTACTTCTCCTCTAAAACCATTTCTTCTGAATACCTGAGCTTTAATAGGCAGATTCCCACCTGGTTGACCAAAGTTGACATCCGGCATAATTCTAACATCAAATGGTGTTAGTGACACAGAAGATAACAGACGATATGTATACTCTTCTCCACCTTTTCCCTGTGTATCCCCAATTGCAATAAATGCTTTCTGATTTCTAGGACTATGATATGATATGTGTGAATCCGCAAAATGTATTGCCATACCACAATATAGGTCTTCCTGATCGTCATTCTTCGCAAGAACCCTACCTTTATTGTTATAAAGAACAAGTTTTGCATCTAAAGGCGAACCTAATGTTCTTGCGTTCACGTCAAAATTATACCATTTATTTGACTGCATATTTATTTCAAAGATATCTTCATCACCTACATAATTGATACGGCCATTCACAACCATTCTTGTTGAGATGGAATTAGTTTTGTAATCATCTACTTCAATGATCTCAACAGCATGAGACAATTCAACAGGAAGGACATTGGACTTATGGTTTCCATTCCATACAGCAACTGTTCTCTCTTTTTTGTTAGCCTTAACTTCTGATTTAGGCAGATTTATTCCTGTAATACTAACAACAGAGTTACTTCTTGCATTAAATCCCATAGGATATACTGAAGTAATAAATGGTAATTCTCCTATTGTTAATCTATAAACAAAATCATCTCGACCTCTATATATTGAATCATGCACTTTTACCGTGTATTTACCTGTCTCCAGAACATCAAAGATAATTACAGAATCAGGCAGATTCTTATAATCATCAACAGTCAGAATGTTTTTCCCTTTTGAGTTATGCAGAGATATTACTGCCTGAAACCAACCTGGAACTGCATCAGCAAGATATGGCTTAATACTTCTGGCATCAATTCTAATTAACAGTTTTTGTCCCTTGATACCTTTAAAAGAGTAGGCATCTATATCCCCTTCATAAATTCTGCCATTCACAACCGCAGGTAAACCGAACACATCCTGCGGGTCATCCACAGAAACATTACCAACTTCTTTTACTTCTTCAAGGTCCCCAACCATAAAAACCATTGCATTTGAAATCTCTTTCTTTCCTGCAACTCTAATCTGGTATAGGCCAACAGGAACATCTGGGGCAATATTTACCGCAAACTTTGCAACCAATATCTCGCCTGGCTCATCACGTCTCTTTGCCGCAGCTTGTCTATCCTTAGGTAGCGGGTCAACACTTATAAGCTTTCCTGTAATGCCATCATGACTAAAAAGAGGCTCTGTTGTATCTGCAAGTTCATACCCTCCAACTTCAACAATAAAGTTAGTGGCACCAACTTGTCCACCGGCTGGATATACAAATGAGATACTACTTGTAGCTGCAGAAGCATTTATACTGTATATAAAGAATGCGACAACAAAAAACTTACATAATTTCATTTAAAACTCCTTCACTTATTTTACCTTCAGGTAGCTCTTGAATAATGTGTACTTTCTGTCCAAGAGTATTTATAAGACATGAATTTGTGTCAATTCCCATATTCAAATATATGCTCGATGACAAGTCCACTGGATAAATTTTTCTTGTTGAAACATTTTCGCCTTTTGCATCAGTGGCTCCAACAACATGTCCGGAGTTAAATCCTCCCCCGGCAATTAACCATGTAAACGCTTTGCCATAGTGCTGACGTCCGCCACTCCATGGTGCAGGAACAGAAACTTTTGGATTTCTTCCAAACTCTCCACCACAGAGAACAATTGTGGAATCAAGCAAACCACGTTCATCCAGATCTTCAAGCAATGCAGAAAGTCCCTGGTCGAGAATAGGTAATTTTTTTTTCATCTGTTCAAAATGTTTTTTATGAGTATCCCAGCCTGGAGAGATTACGGATACAAAAGGAACTCCTTGCTCCACAAGCTTACGAGCAAGAAGACACGATTGACCAAATTCGTTATTCCCATATTTATCTCTTAGTTCTTTTGGAACATCTGACAAGTCAAGGGCCTTACCTGCTGCTCCCACGAGCATTTGTTGGGCTTTTGTGCGCTGGTCATCCCAGTTGTCATATTCCTTACTCGACTCAAGAGTATCAAGTTTACTCAACAGATTTAAGCGTGATGTTAGTTTTTTTCCTTTGCTTGATTCCAAATCAACATATTCACTAACAACATATTCGCCATTTCTCATTTTACCGTTAATGATAAATGGACTACCTTTTGTTCCAAGAAAACCTGATGTCGAAAAACGCCCTAAAGAACGAGGCAAAAGAATATATGGAGGAAGCACACCATCATAATCATATAGCTGACCAACAACGGCTCCAACAGATGGATATACCACATCGCCTGATGGAAAAGTGCAGGTCTGCATAATATATGTTGCAGTTTCATGTCCATTCTGTCCGTGAGTCATACCTCGTAACAACGAATACTTGTCTGCCTGCTGTGCCAACAAAGGCATAGTTTCTGAAATTTTAATTCCATCGACATTTGTTGGAATACTCTTCTTGATTGATCCGGTATAAGCCGGACCAGAAGCTGATTTCGGATCAAATGTATCCGTATGTGCTGGACCACCACCAAGCCAAATCTGAATAACTGACTTTGCTTTTGCTTCTTCAGCATGAACAGTTAAGCTAACAAACAAAACTGTTGTTATGAACATCATAATTCTATTTTTCATTGTATTTTCCTTTTTGTTCGGGCGAAAAATCTTTCGCCCCTTCCTTAAATCGTATTTCTTAAATCTTAATTATTAATTGATTTATCCCGCCGGGAGGCATTTCTCCCATTTTCGCATTTTCGCATTTACGAACTTGCGCATTTATTTTTAGTGGTTATATATAAATTCTTTTGAGTTAATAATAGCCCACGTCACATCCTGTAATGCAACTTTTTTATCTGTCTTAGCATTACAATAATCCAAACTAATATTCAGCTCTAACACTGTGGGTTTTCTTGATACAGAAGCCATATATAGCTGGTCTATACAATTAGTATATGACAGTTTTTTATCTCGAGCCATCGTATTAATTCGAGGACTTCTAGTGAGTTTACCCTCAATAATGCTTGAGTTCATCAGCATCATTGCCTGAGGCATAGTTGGCTCTCGAGATCTATCAGATGCAAATGACGAGTCTCTTGAAGGTCTGCCAAAGCGAGAAAGGAACTCACAACCGATTGTTCCATCCATGACCTGCACAGATCTTGTTCCATATGGCAGAAATGTATAAGGTTCAGGCACACGGCTGGAAAACTTTTCCCAAACACCTGTTAGTTGATCAACTGCATCAAGGAGCACCTCTGCATCCAATCTATACGGAACATAATGTGAAAAACATATTACATCATCTTTGTTTTTAGGTAACGTTGCAGATGACCTTTGATATGTTTTTGAGTTTAGAATAGTTTTGTAAATCAATTCAGTATCAAATCCGCTATCAACGAAAAGTTTCGTAAGAAAGTTTAAAAGCTCGGGATTTGATGGTGCATTGCTTTTTTTTAAACCATCCGGAGGATTAATAACACCTATACCAAAAAGCTCATGCCAGATGCGATTTACTTTTGACTTTGCAAAAAACTCATTGTCTGGAGAAGTCAGCCAGAGAGCAAACTCAACTCGAGGGTCTAATGGATCTTTTTTATAATTGCTACCCTCAGGTAACTTAGCTTCAATAACATTCTTGTCTTTATCTTTCAAAGTCTTAGTCAAATCAAGGTAGACAATTTCTTCTTTCCACTCCTTAGTACTTTTATATGAAACCGGGGCAAAAAGTGCCTCCATATTTTTTAATGTTTCGACACTAAAATAATCTTGAGCGGTATTTCCTTCAAGCTGCATACCCATAAAGATAAGAAAGGTTGCAGTTAAGAAACCATTAGGATCTCTTTTGCGTAATGCACGATAGTAGTTGACGTCAGGGTGACGAAAGTTGCTCCCCGTGGATGTTAAAAGTTCATATGCAAATTCATTGTAAGGCATATTAGATGAAACAGCTTCTCTTATCTCGCGATAGTATGCCTGAACAGCATTAGGCCATAGATTACTGGGATACTCACTTTTAACTCGCAACAAATCACAAAGCTTTAAAGTTCTATAATCAATACCGGCATTAGATTTAAAAAGAATATCAATTAATATACTTCTTTTCTTAGGGTTTTTATCGTTTAGAAAGCTCTTAACTTGTTCAATTTCGGGCAGACAACCTGTAACATCAAGATATACTCGACGCATAAACTCCTGATCACTGGTAACAGGAGAAGCAGGAATGTTATGCTCTATCAATTTAACATCAACCAACTCGTCCAATCGTTCAATATTTGAACCACCAATCACCACACTAACCCAAACAATCCATATAATCAACATTCGTATCATCATTGTATAAATTCTCCATATATTACATGTTTAAACACTACTTTATATACATACATTAAATTAGTCAAATCTTTTTTTTAATGTAATAAACTAGCCACTGTTTTTCTGGTTAATTTTGAAAAGCCATTTTTTCAAAAACAACAACTTTCAATATCAGCCCATCTTTCACTTTTCAAACAGATGACTTGTATACTTATACTAAGATCCCTATTCTCAAAGCAAAATATGGACTAATCTTAAAACCCAGTTTTTGACTTTTATTTCATAAAACCCAAAATGGCTTCTCAATCTGAAATGCGCAGAGCGTATAAAAAAACTAAATGTTCAATGCCTACGTTATGATTTTGTTATAAGTTGCTTCTGTAAATTTTATAATTTGTCACCCAACAGGTGGCAAAATCATGTTTTTAATGTAACGAACTAGTTAAAGATTGTAATCTATTTTTTTTTGAAAGTACTTATGAGAACGGGGACGTTCTCGCTCCCGATTCCGCGTTCAAGTGTTGTTTTTTTACCTGGGAGCGGCACTCGAGCCTTCGAGAGAACCATAATTATTAATGTTAATCGCCCAAAAAGGCAAAAAAAAGGGCAACCAATGATTCGTCAAATTTGACTTATCAATCAATTGCCATGTTTGAATTTTCAATTATTAATTATTAATCTTTAATTGATTTAATCTCTAGATATTTTTGGATAACGATCTCTTGTTCTGTTTGTAGCACGACTGCTACTTCGAGGTTTTGAAGATTGTGAATCACTTCTGCTTCCAGAAGGTCTACTTGATCCACTTCTACCTTCAGGTCTTGATGGACGACCCTCTGGTCTCGATGGTCTTCCTTCTGGTCTTGCAGGTCTTCCTTCTGGTCTTGATGGGCGACCCTCGGATCTTACAGGACGGTCAGAACTTTTAGTTTCACTTCTGTCTTCAGACTTAAAAGAAGGTTTATCTGAACTTCTTGCAGAACTAGGTCTGTCGTCATGTCTATCTGATTTGCTAGATGAACGTTCTCTACTATCTCCGCGGCTATCAGCAGGTCTGCCTGCACGCTCTGTTTTTGGAGTTCTTCTGCGTTTGGCACCATCAGCATTATTTGATCTGACTGTTCTGTTTTCTGAATTACCGGAAGCTTTTGGATCTTCCAATGCCAGCTCTACAAAGATATCTTTGTTATTAATATTAACATTGTTACAACCTTTTAAAATATTAGTTGAATATTTTTTGTCAACTTCAAAGAATGAAAAGCTTTTCATTAATTCAATCTTGCCAATATTGATGTCTTTTTTTTCAGAACACGTATTAACTAGTTCAATAATATCTTTTGGATTGACGCCGTCTTTGTAACCAAGATTAACAAAAAATCTTGAAAATCCTTGTTCTGTTCCCTCATTAGAGTTACGTTCTGTTCGATCACTACGTCTATCGTCACGCCTGTCTGAGCTTCTGTCTGAACGCTCTCTGGAGTTACTTTGTCTGTCTCCCCTATCATCTCTATCTCGACTTGAGCGTTCTCTTCGATCGCCACCACGGCCACCATCTCTATCTCGACTTGAGCGTTCTCTTCGGTCACCACCACGGCCACCATCTCTATCCCTGCGATCCCTACGGTCACTACGACCACGGTCATCACTTGAATCAATAGCAGTCAAATCTTTTTGTTTTTTGTAGTAGTCAAAAAGACGGTTAAATTCCAATGAAATGAAACGTTTTAGCAGTTCATCTTTGTCAATGTCACCAAGTTTTTCATTAATAACAGGAAGAAACTTATCAACTTCTTCATGATTAACATCTATATTCTTCATTCTTTCAATCAAACCAAGCAACTGCTGCTCACAGATATCTTTACCCGTTGGAATAGTTAATACTTCAAAATCTTTTGATAGTTTTCTCTCTATTTGACGAACCTTACCTTTTTCTCTCAAATGGGCAAGAACAATTGAAATGCCAGTCTGACCAGCACGACCTGTTCTACCACTTCGATGAGTGTATGTGCTAACATCATCCGGCAATTCATAGTTGACAATATGAGTAATGTCTTTCACATCTAGACCACGTGCTGCAACATCTGTTGCAACAAGAATCTGCAAATTTCTAACTCTAAATTTCTGCATAATATACTCACGCTGGGCTTGAGAAAGATCACCATGCAAAGCATCTGCATTATAACCATCACCGACAAGTTTAGCAGCAACCCTCTTTGTCTCCATACGAGTTCTACAGAACACAATACCATAAATGTTTGGGTTAAAGTCTAGAATTCTCTTAAGTGCAATGTAACGATCTTTTGAACGTATTGAGTATAAAACATGAGAAACTGTATCAGCTCCCGCATTTTTGCTACCAACAGTGATTTCTTCTGCATCCTTCTGCATATAATTTGCAGCAATTCGTTGTACTTCTTTTGACATTGTCGCAGAGAATAAAAGAGTTTGTCTATTCTCTGGAGTCTTATCCAGAATTGCATCAAGCTCTTCTTTGAAGCCCATATTCAACATTTCATCTGCTTCATCAAGAACAACTGTCTTTATGCATGAAAAGTCAACCTTCTTTCTTTTGTTTAGAAGGTCATTCATACGCCCCGGTGTGGCAACAATAATATGTGCGCCCTTTGCGATAGCTCTAAGTTGGCGATCAATATCTGCTCCACCATAAACAGGAACAACATTAATATGACCCAAATACTTTGCAAACGTAGCCATATCCTTTGCAATCTGAATACATAATTCGCGTGTTGGAGCCAAGATAACAGCTTGTGGCTTATTTAAAGAGCCATCAATCTCGTTAACGATTGGCAAACCAAAAGCAGCAGTTTTACCTGTGCCAGTTTGAGCAAGACCAATTAGGTCTTTGTGGGTTTCAAGTAGAAACGGTATAGCTTCTGCCTGTACTGGAAGTGGAGTTTCAAATCCAAGTTTTTCGATTGCTTGTAGCACTTCAGGTTTCAAACCTAATTCACTAAATTTTTTCATTTATATAATCCTTTAATAATAGTATTTTATAAAGTCAATACCCCTACTATTCACGAGGTCATTAACATAAAACACTATTTTAAAGATAATTTTGCAATCTTTGGGAAACTTGTTAAAGCACCCTCAACAATGATGCCATACGTAGGCATAAATTTCATTCCATCATCATGTTTCATGTCGTAATTGACTGTAATTAATATGCAACATGCATATTATATTTATGGGCTGTAGTAAACAGTCTCCATATTTATCAATAAATTTCAATTTAGAGGACGCCCCTCTATACTCGTTGTTTTCAATTTGTAAATGGTAAAAACCAAATACTCAACCTTTACTCACAATCTCAACAATCAACATTAATAATAATGGGAAGGAAATTTAAAGAATGACATTAGCAAACGGATTATTATATTAAATATCCATTCACCATTGCTTTTTAAATGGCTCCGGCGGCTGGATTGATTCGCTACGCTCACCCTTCGGGCATGACCTTGTCATGTCTCTTACCCTTCGGTCGTCAAACCAGCTGCGCTGATTCTCATCCAGCTTAACATTTTATTGTCAAACTGATAGCATATTAAAAATATCCATTCACCATTGCTTTTTAAATGGCTCCGGCGGCTGGATTCGAACCAGCGACCAAGTGATTAACAGTCACCTACTCTACCGCTGAGCTACGCCGGAATAGCTTGCTTCTTTAAGCAAAACAGCGGGTAAGATATCAAATAACAAAAAATAGTCAACCTTTTTTTTGCATAAAAACAGAAAAACATCAATTTTCTAAGAAAAAGTGCATAATACATATTATAAAAACTGTAAACGGTAATACGTTATTCGTTGATCGTTTTTCGTTTTTCGTAAAGACATTCCGTTTTCGCCAAAGGCTACGCCTGACACTGCCGTGAGCAGGTACGAGCTCTGCTCCTTTTTAAAACCTAGGGTTACACTCCCGTTGGTCGTTCACCTAATATAATCAGATGCTCCGTCAGAGCATTTCCTTGCCTCGCAGAGTACGTAACACGTAGCACTTACCACGCCCCACGAATTTATTAGAACTTTTTACTTACATAAAATCAGCACAAAAAACTTGTTTAAATTTCTGTTACAATATATAATGTGCGCATTAGAAATTATTATTTAGATTAAAATGTAAAGAATTAGGTTTTATAGTATGGCAAGCGAGTGTATTTTTTGTAAAATTGTAAGCAGTAAGCTACCTTCAACCAAAATTTATGAAGATGCAACAATCCTTGTCTTTCTAGATATTAATCCGGTGGAAGAAGGACATGCATTAGTAATACCAAAAGAACATCTGAATTCTATAACCAATATGCCAGATGATATCTTAAGAAAAGTTATTGTTGTCACAAAAAAGATTGCATCTGCACAATTGACGGGATTAAATGCCGTTGGAGTTAACATTGCACAAGCAAATGGAAGTGGAGCGGGACAGGAAGTACCACATGTGCACTTTCATGTAATACCAAGATACAGCTCTGACCCTAAAGAAGCAAACTGGAAACCAAGAAAATACAAATCTGCTGAACAGATGAACCAAATAGCAGAATTAATAAACAAGGCACTATAAGATGGATTTAACAAAAATAGAGAACACAATAGAGAATATATGTGCAAACGATATAAGATACCATGAAAATGCATATCACAACATTTTCAATGCTCTTTCATACTGCGAAACAGTAATGAAAAAAGATAACAATCTTACAGCAAAAGATTTGACAATAGGATATAAAGATATAACATTATCGAAATACGGACCTTTGGCTTTAGAAGTTCTAAATCACTGGGGCATATATAGCACACGAGATATTGGTAACATTGTATTCAACTTAGTAAATGCAAACCTTCTTGGACGCTCTCCTGGAGATACCATTGAAGACTTTAACAATCTATTTAATTTAACAGAAGAGATGAAATCACCCTACCTTGGCTGAGAAAAGTTAAGAATTAAGAGACAAGAACTGAGAGATTTTGAACAATGACGGAACGGTTGTGGAATGCTAAAGTTCGTGATACGTGTTAGGTACTCTGCGAGGCTAGGAATAGCTCCGCAGTAACAAATAAATTGGATGGTTAATTTTGGAATAGCTTCCACCTATTCAATCATCTAACTAATTAGCTAAAAACTGATTTATAACTTACAGAAGAAACATGTTTTTTAAAAGTAAAAGAAATAAAGAATTAATAGAACTGGAGAAGAAAATAGGATATAGGTTTAAAGATGTTGAACTCCTTAACCTTGCTCTTGTGCACAAATCTCTGAAGGCAACGGCAGGTGTTAATCAGGATAACCAAAGGCTTGAATTCTTAGGTGATGCGGCTTTGAGCTTGGTTACTGCAAATTATTTCTTCAAACATTATCCAAAACAGGACGAAGGGATACTGACCTCTTTAAGAAGCCAGATTACAAGTAAGACACCACTTGCAAGAATAGCAAGGCAGTTAAAACTTGGTCAACACCTGAATATGTCAACAGGTGAGGCAAAGTCAGGAGGTCGAAACAAAGTTTCAACATTAGAGGATACTTTAGAGGCTATTATAGGCGCAACATTCATTGATGGTGGATTAAAAGGGGTAGAACAGCTATTCAACAAAGTATTTGTGCCAATATGCAAAACCATGGTTATAAATAAATGGTCATCAAACCCTAAAGGCCGACTACAAGAGTATTCTCTAAACACGTGGCAGGAAAACCCAGGCTATACACTTCTGTCAAGCGAAGGGCCGGATCACGAAAAACAATTTAGCATTTCGGTATCTCTGAATAATCAGGAGTACGGAACAGGAGTAGCAAAAAGCAAACAAAAAGCCGAAAGCATAGCTGCACAAAAGGCACTGGAAAAGCTGGAAAAAGAAGGATCTATAGAATAAAAAAAATTATGAATGATGAATTCTAAATGATAAAGTTTGGAAAAGCTCCGCAGGTATTATAAATAATGGTTAATGGTTTGCCACTACGGTAGGACATTACACTGCGTTCCATTGCTGTCGCGAGCTCCAGCCTCACTTCCTTTGGTCGTGTCGCTTGTTGCTTTAGGCGAGCTCAAGCCTCTTTCCCGTTGGTCGGGTGTGGTTAATGTTGGAAAAGCTCCGCAGGTATATATAAATAAGTTGCAAAGCAACACCATAGTTTACCGTTTACAGTTTACAGTTTTCCCAATGAGTCCAAAGTCCTTGGTCATTTAGTCCTTTGAAAAAACGGCTTCTCAAAAATAAAACAAAATGAATATTGAACTAAAAAAATTTGTAAAACAACAGCAACTGGAAATCGACACAGCATTAGATTTCTTGGTGCCAAAAGAGTCTAAACGTCCTGAAAAACTAAACTCTGCAATAAAATATGCAATCTTTACTGGAGGCAAAAGATTGAGACCAATCCTATGCCAGCTAGCTTGTAACGCCGTATGTCATCAGCCTGAACTTGCTCTATATCCTGCAATAGCTGTTGAATTACTACATACATATACCCTTGTTCATGATGATCTTCCGTGTATGGATAATGATGACTTTAGAAGAGGAAAACCAACGGTTCATAAATTATACAATGAAGCTTTAGCTGTTCTAACAGGAGATGCACTACAGACATTAGCATTTGAAATTCTTGTTAAAACTGAACCCACCAAAAAATACAGTGCAGGAGATATGGTAAAATATCTAGCTGTTTCTGCAGGTAATAAAGGAGTTATAGCCGGACAAGTTGAAGATATTGAAGCCGTAGGACAAAAACAGACACAGGATATCATAGATTATGTACACCAGCATAAAACTGCAGATCTTTTTATGGCTGCAATATGTCTTGGAGCGATGGCAGGGAATGCATCAGACCAAGAGTTTAGTCATCTTGAACAGTATGCACAACACATAGGTATTGCTTTTCAGATTGCTGATGACATTCTGGATAGCGATGAAAATAAAGAAGAGCTAACCTGTCTGTCAACACTATCAGTTGATGACGCAAAAAAACTTGCAAAAAAACATATTGAGAAAGCAAAGAAATCTTTAGATATTTTTGATGAAGAATCAGTTAAATTCATGATTCTATTGGGTGATTATATAATCGAACGAACACATTAAGGAAAAACATGAACTTTAGTAAAAACATAATGGCAATGATATTATTTGTTATGTCCTATATGGGTGCGGCTTTAATATATGCTCTTTACACCAGCAACTTTGAATTCCTTCTTTACATATGTATCGCATTTGTAATCATGGTATTCGTCACTCAGGCCCATAGAAAGATAGGGTTTACAGATATCACATTATGGCTCTTGGCAACATGGGGATTTCTTCATATGATTGGCGGGCTTGTTCCTGTTCCTGAGTCATGGCCAATTGATGGAGATGTAAGGGTTTTATATAGTTGGTGGATTATTCCTGATATGCTCAAGTATGATAACTTTGTCCATGCATTTGGTTTCGGTACAACCACTTGGTGTTGTTGGCAAGGCCTAAAGGCAACTGTTAAGGCAAGAAAAATGAGACCCACCTTTGGCAGATTAATTCTTGTTGTAATGGCAGGAATGGGCCTTGGGGCGATGAATGAAATCTTTGAATTCATTGCTGTTTTAACAGTTCCTAACACAAATGTAGGTGGCTATGTCAACAACAGCTGGGATCTGATATTTAATCTCATAGGGTGTGTCATTGCAGCCTTAACAATACGAATTGCACATAAAGGTAACCACCACTAAATAAATTGTAAATGGTAAAAACTATATGAAAAGATATGAAAACTTACTATATACAAATGAATATCCAATATCCAACACGGAACACCCAATGTCCAAGTATTGAATTCACCCACAAGTGGGTTCATGTTATTAAATATTAGAATGTTAATACAACATATAAACTGCATATAAAAGGGGCTTTAACCATTAAAGATAAACAATAGGGTGAAGCAATGAACGTAGTGAATGGCCTACGTCCTTAACATAATAGTCTAGGGCAACGCCCTAGGAAAAATAACAAAAACAGAGTTTTTCCATGCTCACGGCGGTTTTCTACCTTGGATATTGGATATCGAGTGTTGGTTATTGGATATTGAAAACAATGATGCAACTTAACCCTTAACTCGCAACACTTAACACAAAGCTCCTTAGACATATACATATAATGAAAACAATAGCAGCAATAGCAACACCTCCTGGACAGGGAGGAATATCCATTATTAGAATTGCAGGAGATGATGCTCTAACAATTGCAGACAGAATTTTCCAACCAGTTAAAAAGAGCATACAGCCATCTCAAAAAGAGCATGGCACTTTTCTATATGGACACGTCATAAATCCAAACCAGCAATCCCAGGTCGTAGATGAAGCCATATTACTTATATATCGAGCACCTAACAGCTACACCTGTGAAGAAACAGTAGAAATCCAGGGACATGGAGGAATTGTTTGTGCCGAGAGAATCTTACAGACTGCAATAGAAAATGGTGCAGAACCAGCAGCACCCGGAGAGTTCACAAAACGGGCCTTTCTCAACGGAAGAATTGACCTTGTTCAAGCTGAAGCTGTAATGGACTTAATTAATGCTGATTCCAGAAAAGCAGCAAATGCAGCAATAGAACAACTGGATGGACATCTAAGCGATGACTTTAATAAAGTCTATGATGACCTTATGGATGTGGCAACAAACATTGAAGCAACTTTTGACTTTGTTGAACATGAACTACCTGATAGTGTTATGCAGGGAATAATCCAAAGTGTTGAGCAAGTCAAGAAAGAGACCAAAGCACTCATTGACACATGGAACGAAGGACACCTTCTTAGAGACGGAGTACTACTGGTGATTTCCGGCAAACCAAACGCAGGCAAGTCCACTCTATTCAATAAGATGTTAGGATTTGAGAGAGCAATAGTCACAAATGTTGCCGGCACAACACGTGATACCATAGAAGAAAAGATTATTATATCCGGCATTTCCTTTCGACTTGTGGATACAGCAGGCATTAGAAAATCGGACTGCCATATAGAACAAAAAGGAGTAGCAAGAGCTCTAAATATTATTGATAGAGCTGATATAAATATCTACATTGCAGATATATCAACCGAAGTCACCACTGAAACAAAAGACCATATTGAAAGTCTTCCAAAAGATAAATCTATTATTATACTCAACAAAATAGATAAAGAACCAAAATTTGACACATCAATCCTTGAAGGCTTTACAGTCATAAAAATTTCTCTTCAGACCAAAGAGACAAATCTACAGGATTTAAATAATGCAATCGTAAACCTGCTTGGTATCAATCCAAACAGCCAACCTCATGCAGTAATATCATCAAGACACAAAAACATACTTCAAAATATATACCGACTAATAGGTGAAGTGGAAGAGTTAGTCAAACTTGAAGATGAAAGCCAGCTGATATTTGCTGCAGGGCAGCTTAGAGAAGCAATTGAACTTGCAGGAGAAATAACAGGTAAAACATACCATAAATCACTCCTCGATAATATATTCAGCCGCTTCTGCATCGGAAAATAGAAATATAAAACAGTCACTTGAAGTGACGCCACTCGCCGACGCTCGCGTCGAACCTCAACTTTAACGTTGGATATAGCTCATGTATGAACTTAAAGGAATGATTTATGATGAAAAATGCATTTAAATTTAAAACGCCACTTATAAGAAGGTATTATCCGAAAGAGAAAAAGCCAGTTTACTATGAACGTAGAAATTGACGATATCGAGTATAATTGTCACTGCCCTACTACAGGACGTATAGGAAACATTGTACTAACTGATATTCCATGCCTACTTTCAAAGAGTAAAGATAAAACGAGAAAAACATCTTATACAGTCGAAGCTATCTCACTTGATCTGATAAATAGAAAAAACAAGTCATGGATTGGAATAAACCAGAATGCTGCAAACAGATATGTTGAGCATTTTTTAAGGACAGGCCAATTGTGTAATATGGTAAGCCATGGAAAGACTGTTAAGCGGGAGCAGACACTTGGAATCTCAAAACTTGATTTTCTTGTTGAAGAGACTTTTATTGAGGTAAAGACACCACTTATAAGTTTGCAGGTGGAAATCAAGGAACACATCAAAACAAAGAAAGTAAGTGAATTTAACTCCTTTGATAGATTTGTAAAGCATATTAATGAGTTGTCAGGAAGTTTAAAACAAAACGAGAGGGCAATTTTATTGAATTGCTTTATTTATAATAATCCAAGATTCAAGATATCCGAAAACAACAAGCATAGCGATTATATTATTAAACAAGTGCAAGCCTGCATAAAAAAGGGTGTAGAAATATGGCAAGTTAATTTTAAAATAATGCCTACAGGAGTGGATCTGACAAACTATTTTCAAACCACAAATGATTTTTTGGATGGTGGCGCTGCATTTCAGAAGTAATATTCATCATAGTTATACTACAATTGATAACCAGCCATAAGATGATGAAGAAAACTTGATAGAGCGGTGTCCTCGCTAAAAGCCAATAACTAAATTCTAATAACCTTTTCTTCCAAAAAAAATACAAAACCGCAAATATATCATATAACAAAGAAAACCATTGCATATATTATAATAATTAGTTATATTAAATTTCAAGTATATTAATTATTAAATATTATGTTATTAACTTCACCAATCGAAAGTGAAAAAATCACTTTAGATATTATTATAACAAATATTAAAAATATTTTGCGAACATTTGTATAACACATTTTATGTGCTTTCTGTATTTCTAAATTTATGTTTACTTCTGGATATTGGGCTACTGCAGATAGCAGAGCATTAAGAATGTCCACGAAAACGACAACAGCAGACGCAAGGTCATTACAATATAACTTGCAACAGAACCAATGTATAATTTTATTTAAATTATTTTTCCATGGGATACTCCTTGTTGGTTTGTTTTTGAAAACACAAACGTATTGCGTTGAGTATTTCATTACTACTAAAGAATCAATCAAAAAAGAACACAAACAGAGGGATAATGCAGAAATGTCTGTATTCCGACTTGTCCGACGTAGCTCGTAGAGCGAAGCCTGACCGTGTCCCTGC
>Ga0307987_1000153_pt1 | contig 42322 bp, 30 predicted proteins | sample EllFjometagen181_FD_203157 | JGI IMG/M metagenome (GOLD analysis project Ga0307987, IMG submission 203157) | Marine microbial communities from Ellis Fjord, Antarctic Ocean - #181 | ecosystem: Environmental > Aquatic > Marine > Unclassified | place: Southern Ocean | collected 2014-10-08 | reverse complement strand
GAAGGGCGTGTGATTTCCAAGATCCATATATCTCCCCCCGAAATAGTGGTTCAAAAAGAGTCTCAGGCCATTGGGAAATCTGTATTCAAAAAGGGTCAGGTTGTCACGGCAACGGTGCTGCACCTCTTATCTTCGGGTAAAGCCCGGCTATTGATCGACGGGCAAATCATTATCGCAAAAACCGGATTGCTTCTCAGTCCCGGTGAGGAGCTTGAGTTAAAGGTGGTTCAACAAAAGGATATCGTTGAGCTAAAATTGATAGAATCCCCACAGTCGGGTGGAACAAAACAATTGGTTTCCCTGATCCGTTTCCTTTCAAAAAATAATATGCCGGATATCGCCGGGATAAAGAACCCTGTTGTAAAAGATATCCTCCGGGAAACCGCATTGAAATCGGGCAAGAGGGATGATTCTTTTTTACCCCGCCTCATTGAAAACAATGGGTTGATGTGGGAAAAAAAAATGGGAGCTCTCGTGAAAACCCAAGGGCAGGACCCCCTTAATTTGAATCTGGTCCAACTCCAAAAACAGGACCTGAAAGGGGCGCTTTTAAATGAATTGGGCCTGGCATTGTCTCAGGGCGATGCCCTGGCATCTCCCAAAGGAGATGCTCTGGAAAAAACGGTTGCCTTCCTGGAGACCCTGGAAAGTTTTCAACTGCTGAATACCCAGACATCTGAATCCGGACGGTATCTTCTGCCCTTTCCGGTATTTGTGGGTTCTGACTTAAGTTTTGGACAATTGCTCATTGATACCGGTGACAAAAAACAAGAGAAAAATAAAGACGGCCATCGCGTGATCCGGGTTTCCTTTCTTTTGAACATGACACAGCTGGGAGCGGTTCGGGCGGACTTTTCCATATTGAAAAAAGCGATTACCGGCAGATTCCTTCTGGAAAATAATGAGGTCTGCGCCTATATGAAAACCTTGATACCGGAATTGCAAACCAGGCTTGAACAACTGGAATATGATATCGGCAACATTGATTGCCTCACTGCTGTCACGGCAGAGATACACCCCAATGTCTTGATGGAGTCCTTGTTTGAAACGGATGACGATTCCGTATTGAACATTGTTATTTAATCGGGATCATTTAATCGGGATTATTTAACCGGGTGATCTGATAGGAGCCTATGCCCCAAAAAAAAGTCAAAAAAGCCGTTGCATTAAAATATGACAAACAAAAAGATGATGCCCCCAGGGTTGTTGCCAAGGGTCAGGGGCAGGTAGCACAAAACATCATTGAATTGGCAAAAAAACACGATATTCCCATAAAAGATGATCCGGATCTTATCGAAGTATTGTCCTCCCTTGAAATTAATGAAGCAATTCCATCGGAAATATATGTGGCAGTGGCTGAGCTGCTGGCGTTTGTTTATTCTGCGAATGCGGGGAATGTGTCCTAGCGTATCCTATGTTTTGTCGTTGGAGGTCGTAACCTTTTGTTTAAGCTTAACAGATTTTTATGGGGCGAAGGATATATCTTAGGATTCTGGATCTCGTTTCGGGTCAACAATCATGGCACTTCTTACCAGTTTATTGCAATTGGAGCAGACCATATTAAATTCTGTCACATTTCCCCGGAATAATTTAAAATTGCAAAAAGGACAAAAATAATCGGTTAGCTCAACCTTTGTTTTTTCCTGAATAACGGGGGGGACACTCTCATGATTTTCAAAATCAGTTTCCATACATCTCACTTAAACCTTAGGGTTTTTAAAAGGGTTTTTTCCATATTTTTATTATATGGGAAGAAAATAGTTTTTACCCTTAAATTTAAAATTTTGCAAGCTTATTTTCATCAGCGGGGTCAGGCTTGCGTTATTGCGCTTTTAACAAAAGCGCAATAACGCAAGCCTGACCCCGTCCGTGGGAAAAAATTTCTGATTGCGTCAATTTTTAAACCCAAGTTGTGTCTGATTTTTGGCGGGGGGGATTGGGAGAAAAGAAAATTTTTAAAAGATGCTGTTTTGTTTAAACAAGTTTTTTGGGATGAAACGAATTGAAATTATTGGGTTTTGTTGGTCTTGGATAGGGTTCGGTCACCCGGCGATGTTCCGGGCAAAGCGTATGAAACGGCTATTTGCAATGGGATAGAATCCATGGCATCCATATTGCAAATACTTTCTACGACCAGGAATGTTTTTATAGGAGAACCCATGATTCTTGAAATGACCCGTCCGGTCCAAGGGGGATTGAGGCAGGAGCGAAAGCTAGATGCAGTCTCTAACCACATTGCCAACGTGGATACAACCGGTTTTAAAAAGGATGTTGTCAGTTTTGATAAAAAATTTAAAGCCCAATTGAACAGGGATTTTTCCCAGGGAGATATTAAAACAACGGGAAACCCCTTTGATATCGCCTTGACAGGACCTGGTTTTTTTAAATTTGAGACAGGGGAGGGGATTCAGTATTCAAGAAACGGCAGTCTTTCCCTGAACAGTGAAGGCATATTGGTGGATTTGAATGGAAATCCCATTCTGGGCCAGGGCGGAGCGATTTTCATTGATTTGGAAAATATCGAGGGCCAGGGCGTTGAAATTAATGAAATTGGCGAGATCCGGGTGGACACTGAAATTGTGGATACCGTTGATGTGGTTAGTTTTACCGATTTGAGCAAGCTGGAGAAAAAAGGACAGAATCTTTTTGCCTACACCGGAAACAACGGGGATGAAATTATTCCGGATAATTTTCAAATCAAGCACCTGGCTTTGGAGGGGTCCAATGTTCAGGTGGTGGATGAAATGGTAAAAATGATTGATTATCACAGAATGTTTGAAACATTCACTAAATCAATGATGACCTTTGACGAAATCGACAACAAAGCAATTTCCGAGGTGGGAGCACCCCGGTAACCATAGGAGGTAAGATATGATGCGATCTCTTTGGTCTGGAGCAACCGGTATGGGGGCTCAGCAGATCCAAACCGATGTAACGGCCAATAACCTGGCCAACACCAGTACCACGGGTTTTAAAAAATCAAGGGCCCACTTTGAAGACCTCATGTACCGAACCATCAAGATTGCTGGCCAGACAACCCCCGGCGGTGGACAGGTGCCCACGGGTATCCAGATCGGTATGGGGGTCAAACCCTCGGGGGTCAAAAAGGTATTCACCCAGGGCGATTATGTGGAAACCGGAAATCAACTGGACTTTGCCATCCAGGGCCAGGGGTTCTTCAGGGTGACCCACGGGGATGCCGATATGTATACCCGGGCCGGAAATTTTACCCTGGACAGTGACGGCTACGTCACCACCCCCGGCGGGGATCGGCTGCAGCCTGAAATATCCATCCCCATAGAAGGCACCGTTATTACCCTTGAGTCCGATGGAACCCTGACCGTTTTCGGAACCGGTGACGAGATTATTCAAACGGATAATGTTTTGGTCACCACCTTTGTCAATCCGGCGGGCCTGTTTGCCGTGGGCCAGAATCTGTTCCATGAGACGGAAGGGTCTGGAGACCCTGTGGAAGGAACCCCCGGGGAAGATGGTGCCGGCACCACCCTGAACAATTATCTTGAAATGTCCAATGTCAGTGTGGTCGAAGAGATGGTCTCCATGATCGTCGGTCAGCGGGCCTATGAAGCCAATTCCAAAACGGTCCAGACGGCGGACTCCATGTTGAGCACTGCCAATGGCCTGAAACGATAGGATGATATGAATCGGTTTATCGTAAATTATATACCCGTTTTGAGCGCTTTTGCCATCATGGCAATAGGGCTTTGGATATCGGTTTGCCCCCCGGCTGCAAATGCCGGCATTGATTCTCATGACGTCAAGGTGGTGGTGGCGGAAACAAGTCTGGTTTTGGGGCCAATGGTTATTCTCGGAGAGGTTGCCCGGATCCAGGCCAGTCCTTTTCTAAAAGAAGTTTTACAAAAAATTGAGCTTGAAAATTCGCCCAAACCCGGGGAAATTAAGCAATTGAACAAACGTCGACTTCTCTCTTTGATCCTCACACAACCGGGCGTACCCGAGGGGGTGTTGATTGAGACACCCAAAAAAATCTATGTAAAGCGGGCCAGTCAGCAGATCGAGCAGCAGGAGGTTCAGGCGCAGGTGGATCTGTTTTTGTCAGGTGTTTTAAAGGGCAAGGAATATGAACTGCTCCAACTCCGAATAGAGGACACGGGGGTCTATTCTCAGGGGGATGTCGCGTTTTCCATGGGATCAAACAGCAGTGTGGATAAGCAGGGGAATTTCACCCTTTCTATGGATATCCTGATAGACGGGAAAAGGGAAGACAAAATTCGAATTTCAGGCGAGGTGGCGGTTTACCAAACCGTTCTTTGTGCGGTAAGGGATCTTGCAAAAGGGGAACGCCTCCTTGAAACAGATGTTTATTCTGTCCAGAAAAATATATTTGATTTGCGCAAAGATGTGGCCGGGACACACCGGGAAATAAACAACAAAATACTCAAGACAAATCTTCGAAAGGATGATTATATCAGGTCTTCCTGTCTCCAGGAGATTCCTTTGATACACAAGGGGGAACTTATCACCCTGGTTGCCAGAAGAAATACGCTTTTGATTGTTACATCGGCCATATCAAAAGAGGATGGGTATGCCGGCCAATTGATTCGGGTTGAAAATATTGGATCCGGGAAAATAGTCCGGGGCTTGGTTAAGGAACGCTCAACCGTTGAAGTTATCCATTGAGACCAATCGAGACCAATTGAGATAAAAAAGGGGGGGGGGACCCATGAATTTTAATTTTAAGACTATAACCCAAATTTTTGTCCTGCTTTTGCTGGGCCTTTTGGCCACAGGGTGTGCCACAGGGGGGAAGGATACCTCCACCCTTGCACTTCCGCCGGGAGGAAGCATAGAACCTGCACTGCCCATAGAGTATGCAACTGACCGGGCATCGGAAGGCTCTTTGTGGACGAACACGAAAGGGTCTTTGTTTGAGGATATCAAGGCAAATTATGTGGGGGATACGGTGATCATTGATATTGTTGAAAATTCCACCTCAAAAATGGATGTTAATACCGAGTCTGCCCGAAAGAGCGGTATGGATATAGGGGTTCCCGCGATCAGCATGTTTGGCATTGACTCCAAATTGGGGGCTGCCGCTGGTGCCACAAGTCTTTTGAAAACAGATTTTTCAAGCTCTTTTAGCGGGGAAGGCGCAAGTGACAGAAGCGGTCAGGTGACGGCTTCCATTGCGGCCAGGGTGACCGAGGTTCTTCCCAACGGGAACCTGAGCCTTTTTGGCCGGCGGGCAATGAAGGTGGACAACGAGGTCCAATACATTGTGGTCTCGGGCATTATCCGGCCCAAGGATATTTCCGCCACCAACAGGGTCGACTCTACCTATCTTGCCGATTCCCGCATTGAGTATTACGGCAAGGGCAACCTTGCGGATAAACAGACCCCTGGATGGGGAACCCGGCTGATTGAGAATGTCTGGCCGTGGTAAAAGGAGAGATTCAATGAAAACCCGTGCCCATTGCCTGAAAAAAAATGGAATTGTTCTAATCTTGTTGGTGGGGTTGTTTTTCCCCGTCATGGCCCACGCGGCAAGGATAAAGGATCTTGCCGCCATCCAAGGCATCCGGACAAACCAGCTCACCGGTTACGGACTTGTGGTGGGGTTGAACGGCTCAGGTGATAAGAACAATGTCCTTTTTACCCGTCAGTCATTGATCAATTTGCTGGACAAGATGCATATTGACAATTCAGTGAGGGATATTAAGGTTAAAAATGTGGCATCTGTCATGGTGACGGCGGATATCCTGCCCTTTGCCAGGATTGGAGATAAAATGGATGTGACCGTTTCTTCCATGGGGGATGCCAAGAGCCTTAAGGGCGGCACCTTGTTGATGACTCCTTTAAAAGGGGTTGACGGCAGGGTTTACGGACTTGCCCAGGGATCTTTAAGTCTTGCTATTCCTGATGGTGCCGGGGACAGGGCCAGCCATCTTCTGGTGGCGCGGATAACCAATGGGGCCTCTGTGGAAAAGGAGATTCCCTTTAAACTGAATGGAAAACGAACCCTGGTTCTTTCTTTGTTCCGGCCGGATTTTACCACGGCCAGACGGATGGCAGACACCATCAACGCTTCCATTGGTGAGGGCAGTGCCAAACTGATTAATTCCAGCGCGATCACTTTGAATGTTCCGGACAGCATGTGGGAGAAGAATGTCGCCGAGTTTGTCGCTGATATTGAAACCCTGTCTGTGATTCCCGATACCATAGCCAAGGTGGTGATAAACGAAAAAACCGGCACCATTGTCATCGGCAGTGACGTGACCATTTCCAGTGTTGCCGTTGCCCATGGGAACCTGTCGGTCACCATTGATACGACGCCTGGCGCTCAAACCCAGGAAAGTGTGATGAGCCTTGACGGGAGTTCCACCATAGGAGAGCTTGTCCGGGGGCTGAATTCTCTAGGGGTAAAACCCAGGGATCTGATCAGTATCCTCCAGGGGATAAAGGCGGCCGGCGCCCTCCAGGCAGAGCTTGAAATTTTATAGTCCGATAACTTTTAACCTGCCAATTTATAACCAGATAGGGGGGGATCTCCCATGACCGATAAGATCGATTTGGTTCATCAAAACCTGTCCTTTGCAGGGCTTGAAAAGATGAAAGAAAAAGCGGTGAATCTTGAAAAGGACAAAGAACTGAAAGAGGCCTGTGCCGGATTTGAAGCCATTTTCATGAAAGAAATGATTCAATCCATGCGCAATACCCTGCCAGGCGATGCCCTGTTCAAAGAATCCAATGCCACCAATATCTATCAATCCATGCAGGATCAGCACCTGGCCGAGAGTTTATCAAAAAGTCAGAATTCAACGGGTCTCAAAGAATTTTTATATCAGCAGTTAAAAGACTCCCTGTAACCCCTCCTTCTTTATTTCCTCTTCAATATGTCCCTGTGCCATCCATGGCATAAAAGTTGCTATTATAGTCATCCAAAGGCTGAAATTTAAAAAACAAGGAAAAAAATTCCCTGTGGTTTGGTTCTAAAATTCAGTTCAGTTCCGAAAACACCGATGACAGAAAGAAGAGAGGGAACATGGAAAAATTTACCGAGAAAATAACACAGATGCTTCAAGAAAAATTATCTTTGTACCAGGAACTTCGAAATCTCCTTGATTCTGAAAAAAAACATGTGGTTGAAATGGATGTGAATGGAGTGTGGGCGGTTACAGAGAGAAAAAAACAACTGGTGTCAACCATTGAGACTTTAATTGAAAATATTCTTGCCCAGTTTAAATCACAATTGTACCAGATTGATATGGATGCCGATTCATTTAAAGTGTCAACCCTCATAAATGCCTTGCCCTTGTCCTTGAGGATTAAGTCTGAATTGAAAAAAATCGGACTTTCCATTACGGACTGTAAAAATGAAATTTCATTGAGGGCAATTGAAAATAAACGGTATATCACAGAATATTTGACGGTTATTGATGGTATTTTTTCCACGGTGGTGAACATAACAGATAAAAAACAATATTCCTATTCCGGCCACATCGTTGCCGGCAAAGAGAAACATCATTTTATCGATTCAGAGGTGTAACCCATGTCAGGACTATCTTCAACGCTCAGTATTGCCAAAACGGGTATTGCTACCCAGCAATATGGATTGAACATTACCGGTCAGAATATTGCCAATGTAAACAATCCAAATTACAGTGTTCAGAATGCAGACCAGATCAGCAGGAGGCCGTCTTTATATGGGGGGTTCCTTTTTGGTACAGGGGTGGATATCAGTCAGATTCAGCAGAGTGTCGACAATCTGCTTGAAGAACGGTTGACAGGGGAACAGTCTACCCAGGCGGCTTTTGAAGAGCAGGAATCCTATATGCGGGTTCTGGAAGGTTTTTTTGACGAAAATTCTGACACCAGTCTGACCACGGTACTAACGGAATTCTGGAATTCCTGGCATGATATTTCCGACAACCCCCAGGGATCATCCGAGCGGGTGACCGTATTTGAAAGTGGTAAAAAATTGGCCTCCCGTTTTGAATCCACGGTTATAAACATGGATGGTCTGGTGACAGACATCAGCGCTGACATCAATTCGGCTGTTCAACAGGTCAATACGCTGACAAAAAAAATTGCAGACCTGAACCAGGAAATATTATCTGCTGAAATAAACAGGACAGCCAATGATCTGCGGGACCAGCGAAATCGCTTGGTGGGTGAACTGGGTGAATTACTGGATATTAATACCTTTGAGCAGTCCAATGGTGCAATTACCATTAATGTGGCCAACAGCTTTCCTATTGTCAACGGAGTGGATACCTATGGGTTGAGCATGGCGGGCAAAGATGTCATATGGAAAGGTTCTTCAGACATCGGAGAACCCATAACAGACAAGATAGCCAGCGGTAGAATCGGTGGCCTTCTTAATATGAGGGATGAAGTCGTTCCCAAATACAAGGCTGAAATTAACGAATTGGCCCGGGAAATGATCTGGGCCATTAATTATCAGCATTCCCAGGGCACGGGACTGGCATATTTTGGCGAATCCGTGACCGGTAATTATGCAACCGATGACAGTGGTTGGCTGACAAGTTTTGATTTCGGAGATAAAATAGACAATTCAAAAGACTTTACTCTCTGGGTTGAAGACAAGACAGATGTCGACACCCTGTACACCAAAACCCAGATGGATATGGGGGATTCAGAAGCCAAAATCACCAACTGGCAGGGGGCTGCTCCCGGGGCTGCTCAATCCATATATAAATTAACCGTGGTGGATGATGCTGTATTGGGCGACCTTGAGGTCATGGAATCCGATGGCGACGGACTCGCCTCTGTGTGGGGATCCACAGGCGGAGTGGCAACAGCCCTTGATCGCGCCATTGACCAACAGACCCTGACGGTTTACGACGGTCCTTCCGGAACCAGTATCATTGATGTCCAGGATATCGGCGGAGATGCCAAACGATCGGCAGCATCCATTGCAGCGGCCTTAAGTAAGGTAGATGGGGTGACGGCCTATGCTTCTGAGACTTCAGCCAGCCTTCAATTGGTTGATGGCGGGGGCACCTCTTTGTTTCCAGGAACCCAGGACGGGGATGAGGTTAAGTATTCCCTCTATGTGGACGGAATTATTCAGCAGCAAAGTTTTATCCGCGATGCATCCACTGGAACCATACAAGAACAGTTTGAAGATTCGCTTCTGGCTGCCATGGAGTCTGTCAATCAAATTAACGAAGATAAGGATTTGTCTGTCAATGGCCTGTCCATAACGAGCAGTTCCGGGAAAACACTGGGCATCCAGGATTTTGAAGTTCAGGACAATGCCGGCATCAGCCTCGCTTCTTTTTCGGGGTTTGTCACGGGAGACACCCTTGCATTTGAAGTAAATGGAACCCAGGTCAACGTGGATCTGACAGGGGTGGATACCAGTGACAGTGAAGCGATGGCGTTAACATTTTATAATGCACTTGATCTTTCTCTCCAGGGACAGCCCTTTACCATTGAGAATGATGTATCAACCAATACGGTTGTTATCAGAACCAGTGATGGCTCCGGGGTTACCCTGGATAATGTGAGTACCCTTGGTGCCAGTCCGACGATTTTAGTATCAAATCTGGCAGGGACAACCATACCAGGTGATAACACTCTGACATTTAATGGTACAGATTCAGTCGATGCAAATACGATTCCGGCAAATGCAGATGAAATTATTTTTTCCGGTAACGGATCCGCTAGGATCCTGGCTGAGACCACAAACCCTGCCGGGAATAAAAGTGCCGTGATCACGGGAACGGTTTCTGCCGTTTTCCAGCAGGGCATGACCATTCGCTCAACCGTAGCCGGTGCCAATTCAGGCGGTCTTTTTGACAGCAACATGGCTAAAAAAGGCAGTTCCATTTTGACCCTGGGAGGGGAAGGCGGGTTTTCAGGATTTACCTCCGGCGGTGGGGAAGTCATTTCCTTTGACCTGGATGGTGCCAATATATCCTTTTCGACCACCGCCGGTACCGGTACCTCTGACCAACAGCTTGCCCTATTATTTAAGAATGAAATAGAGGCGGATCTTGCGACTGCCGGTATCGACGCTAACTATCAAATTATCATGACCGGCGGCTCTGTATCCATTATCAAGGATTCAGCCTTGGAAGACCCCATTAAAATCGCAAACTTTTCAGATACCGGTGGAAATAATGCCAGGATAAAGGCCCGGACCGGAACCGGTACGGGCACCAACCAACCTGAAAATGATTATCTGGATGCAGATCCTTCAAAATCCTATCGCAACTCAACCACTTCCTCTTTGTATGACGATGAAGGGGTCATCATGTGGGAACGGCTGGACAGTGACGGAATTAGAACCGGTGCTTCCGGGTTGATCCGGGTTGAGGATGAAGGCCAGGTGACCATTGTGGAAAATAATCTGGAAACCATGACCTTTGATATCTCCAAAGGAAGTCTGGTTGCCGGAAATGTTTTGACCTTAAATACCGATGACACCGGGAACCCGGATCCCCTGGATTTCAGGATTACCGGCCGGGCAAACAGTATTAATGAGCTTTACCAGTTCAAGGTTTTTTCAGGGGGTAAGGTTGGTGAGCTGCCGGCCGTTGGTGATGAGCCCCTTGTTATAGAATGGTCCAGCAGTGTGAGCACCGGTACCTTTACCATTGAAGGGCATGATCCGCCCTATACTCCCCTGACACCTGTGACTGTACAGGTGGATGGGATGAGTTTTGAATTTTCTGATGGAACCCTGTTCACCGATGACGTATTCACGGTTACCACGGGAGACACCGGGATACCCTTGTCATCGAACAGTGCCGGGCAGCCAACCGGGGAGACCCTGTCGGACTGGCATTGGACCCTGGATTCTTTTGCCGACCAATTTAACCGGGAAGGGGGGGGGATGAAAGCCTCCTCCACCCTGGATAACCGTCTTAAATTTGAGGCATCTGAACAATATTACACCGTCCAGAACACCCAATATTCGGAAGAAAACGGATTTTCTGAGGAGAATGTAACCATAAGCGTCACCGACTGGAGCGCCATTGATTTTGCTGCCACAGATCTTCGGTTTGAACGGTCTGCTTCCGGAGTTTGGGGGGTGCTCAATGATCCCACTGGCGGTTCCCTCCAGGTGCTGCCCCCCGGGGGGGATGATAACGGGTTTGGGGTTGATTTTTCAGGAGACGGTCTGGCCGACATTAAATTTGACTTTAACACCGCCGTGACCGGAGAGGGTTATATGGAGTTTGATTTTAGGCAACGAAGTTCCGGGGATATCGGGTTTGCTTTTTCAGATGACAGCGCTTCTTCTTCCGGTCTGATGGCCGCCGCCGGGATCAATACTTTTTTTAAAGGGTATGATGCCATGACAATACAGATAAATGAAACGCTCAGTGATACAAAACATATTGCCGCCGCCGTTGTGAACAGTAGTACCGGTTTAATCAGTCAGGGGGACAATGCCAATGCCCTGGGGCTGGCAGATGTTCAGTTTCAGGATAAGGAACTTAAGATCTGGTCATACCAGCGGGGGCGTGATGCACAGTCAAGCACCACCACCGCCAACCTGGATAATTATTTTAATACCATCATCAGTTCCATGGGAATAGAATCAAGAAGTATTAAGAATGCTAAAGCTTTTGCCGATATTATGGTAACCAATATTACCGAACAAAGGGATTCTGTATCAGCCGTTTCCCTGGACGAAGAGATGATCCAATTGATGAAATATCAGCATGCATTTTCAGCGGCTTCCAAGCTGCTTACCACAACCGATGAAATGATGAATACTTTGATTTCCATGAGATAACAGGAGATATGAAATGAGGGTGCCCAATATCAATACATATTATACGGCCACCTACCGGCTTGGTAAACTCACCGAAGACCTGAAGAATGCCAACGAGGTGGTCAATACTCAAAAACGGATTAACGAGATTTCAGATGATCCTTTGGGATTGAGCCAGACGCTTTCTTTGAGAAATTCCCTTGGGAATCTGGAACAGATAGAGCAAAATGTGACCATGGGAAAATCATGGCTCCAGGGGGTCGAAAGTGCTTTGGATAGTGTCAATACGTTGATTCTGGATGCAAAGTCCGAAGCCTTGCGTCTTGCCAACGACTCCACCACAAGCGATGAGAGAAAAGATGCCGTGGATCGGGTTAACTCTATCATAGAGCAGATTGTTTCCCTGGGCAACACCCAGGTCAATGGCAGTTATGTTTTTGGGGGCACGGAAACCAACGTGATTCCCTTTGAATATGATACCTCCAGCGACCCGAACCAGGTTTTATACAAGGGCAACGGGGTCCCCTTTTCTATCCGGACCGATAAAAATTCCGAGGTCCAGGTGGGGCGGGATGGAAAAGAAACTTTCTGGGACAAGGAAATTGAGATTAATTCAACGAACAACAAAATTGTATTTAAGGAGGATAATGGTCACGGATCTGCATCGGAAAAAACCATGACCGCAATCATTCCGGATGGATTATACACGACCAAAGATCTTGAAACAACCGTAAGAAATGCATTGAATGATACCTCCTCAAACTCTGGGTACGGTGTGAGTTACACCGTTGCGTATAACAGCGATGAAAAGAAATATTCCATCGGGGAAGATGGTTCTTTTAATGGGTACCTGAAGACAGAGTTCCTGTGGGAGACCGGAGGGGATGCCCATATAAATAACATTACCGCCAGCAGTTCGATAGATCCGGATAGCATTGATATAAGTGTCAATAAGAGTGCTTTGACCCTGGGAACACCAGAACCATACGGAACAGAACCCTTCACTCTGGTCTGGCAGGGGGATGATACCTGGAAGCTGGTGAACAATCCCGGGTATACGATTATTCCGTCAACGATTTCTGGCACGGCAGACAGCATTGATATTGATCTGAATGAATCCGGCACAGCAGATATTCGTATTAAACTGGATGCGCCGGTTACCCGGAAAGGAGACTTTATTGCCTTTGAGATCCTTGCGGACAAGGGAGATCTCAGTGCAGGCCATGAAATAGGATTTAATGCGGATAATTTGATCCAGGCACCGCCTGTGTCCGATAACCAGGCTACTTATATAACACAGCTTGTTATAGAAGATGGTACAAATGATGTAATTGATTTTCAAGAAGTTAATTCAACCGGGGGAGCTAACCCATTCACCATCGACCTGAATACCACCGGGGCAGATATTACTTATGTGGATATGAATATTCTGGCCCAATCAATCGAAGCAAAAATGGAGGCCGAAAGTTTGGCCGGCCCCAATAACATCGATTATGATGTGTCCTATGATCCCAAGACCAGCCGTTTTAAAATACGGGAAAATGGAACAGATCTTGATGAGTTACACCTGGAATGGAGTACCAGTAATGCGGCATCCACACTTGGGTTTTATCCGGTGGATGATTCAACCATCTATCCTGCCAGTGACATTGCCCTGGACAGAACCATTATTCTGGACAGTTCAAACAACAGCTTCAGCTTTCGGGAGATTGGTTTGTTGGGAACATCTGGTGCTGCCCTGACAGCCACCGTCGCAACCGACACCTATCGTACTGCGTCCAGCTTTGCCGCAGCCATTGAGGTCGCATTGGATACCGCATCCGCACTGACTGTCCCGGTGGCAGACTACACGGTGACCTACAATGGGGGAACCAATAAATTTAACATTCAAGATGTCAGTGGGGCTATATCGGAAGTTGAAATGCTCTGGAACAGCGGGGGGCCGGCCAGTGATTATATTGCCAAGTCCCTGGGATTCAGTCCCGGTATCGATTATACCGGTGCCGCCTCCTATGACAGTAATGCGGAACCAATGATAATGAGCTTTGATGACACAAACAATTGGATCGATTTTTCCGAGACCGATGAGAATGGCAATACCACCACATCCAGTATCCAGATCCCTGAAGGGGAGTATACCAATCCGGGTTATCTGGCAGCAATAATCCAAACCGAAATGAGAGCGGCTTCCTGGAATTCGGTTGATTACGCCGTCTCCTATGATGCGGTTGAGGATGAGTTTGTTTTTAAAGAAGGGGGGACTGCGGAGATCTCTTCTTTTGGCCTGCTCTGGCACAGTGGCGACAATTCTTCCGCAAATGCAGGGAACCTGCTTGGGTTTACAAATACATATGATCGGAAAGTCGATTTTTCCATCAGTGATGAGCAAATTGTGAATATTAAGATTGATGACAAAAACAATAAGATCGATTTTATGGAGATCACCCAGGAAAATTCAGGCAAAAAATCAAGTCATCTGACAGCTTCTATCTCTTCTCCAAAGACGTATACCAGCCATTCAGAACTGGCCAGGGAAGTTGAAAAATCCCTGGAGGCGGAGTCCCGTGTTAATGGCAATAAAATCGATTATACAGTGGCCTGGGATGATTATACTCAAAAATTTACCATTAAGGAAAATGGGACCCGCCTGGACGAATTTCATCTTCAATGGCAAACAGGCGACAATGCGCCGGTTGCCCAGGGAGGGACCGGGGAGAGTATTGGATCTATCCTTGGGTTTGATGGGCTTTCAGATGATGTGGTAACCGATTTGACAAGCTCCCGGGATGTGGAATGGGGTATTTTTAATACCTTGCTTGATTTTAAACAATACTTGTCAGGCAATGATACAGATGGTATTGAACGTACCATAGGAAGGCTTGAAACAAATTTTGACAATATGACATCAAAAATCGTTGATAGCGGCATGAAATACAGCCGGCTTGAAGTAAGGGAGAGCATCACCAGTCAGGTGAGCTTAAGTCTTACAGAGAGAAAGTCAATGATAGAGGATGCTGATATTATTGCGTCGATTATGAATCTTCAGAGTATACAAACGGCCTATCAGGCAGCATTGTCTTCCACGTCCAAAGTACTGAATCTCAGCCTGGTTGATTATTTAAGATAAGGATAGAATATATGCTTGTTCTGACCCGAAGAATGGAGGAAAAAATTAAGATCGGTGACAACATTGTTATCAGTATTCTGGGTGTTGAAGCCGGTAACGTAAAAATTGGTATTGATGCGCCAAAGGAGATCACCATTCTTCGAATGGAGGTCTTTGATCAGATACAAAAAGAAAATATTGAGTCTGCTGCAAAGGAATTGACAGAGATTACAGATGCTGCGCAGCTAATGAAGAAAAGTTTTTTTAAGGAGTAACAGAGTGAAAATAGAAACCAGAAAATTTGGTGAAATTAATATCGATGAAAAAAAGATTTTAACCATGCCGGAAGGCCTGCCAGGTTTCCCGGGGTTTGAACGTTTTGTCCTGATTGAAGATAAAGAAAGTGCCCCGTTCTGCTGGTTCCAGTCTTTGGAAGAGCCTAACCTTGCCATTGTGATAATGAACCCAATGGTATTTAAGCCGGACTATCGGCTTGGCCTGAAATCATTTATTAATGAGAGAAACTGGGTGGGTGTAAAGGATGACGACCTGTTGGTTTACGTGGTGATTAATATCTCAGGCGAAGGAGAAAATAAAAAAATAACGGCAAACCTCATGGGCCCGCTGGTCATTAATCCGAAAAATAATGAAGCGGTTCAAGTGGTGATTTCCGATCCAGCCTATTCCTGCCAGTACAATATTTTGGAATCAGTTTAAAAGCAAAGACAAAAATTAAACGGTTTTATCAAAAAGCATACCGGTGAGTTCTTCCATTCTTTCCTTGATATCAAGGAGTTCTTCCGATGGAATCTGCTTGATCAGCTCATTGGTGTCCTTGTTTTTAATCTGTACAACCACTTGGTGATTCAGCTCTTCACGTATGGAAAATCCTAAACTGGTCTGAAGATCATCCATGAGCTCATTCATGTTTTCAGTCAAGTCTTTTGTCTCTTCCAAAGATAACTTTTTTCCTTCTTTTTCCTTTGCTGGGGAAGCGTTCTGTTGTTTTTGGTCAACACCTTGTTTCGGGAATTCAATGGGTGCTGTTTCATTTTTAACCTGGGTTGTAGTGTTTATATTCATTCTGAGATCCTCCTGGTTAATTTGTTAAACTAATGGCCCTTGGTCTGTTAGAAATAGAGGACGGAGAACCATAGGAACCAATGGCTTTTTTCCCCTTTGATATGCTTTTCATATGTTCTTTAAGATTGTCTCTATATTCCCTTACTTTCTTTTCCAATAGCCGGTTTTGATTCATGAGCATCTCAATGCGCTGTATGAAAAATGAGACCATGGTTTTGGTGTCTGCATCATCAAACTGTTCTGTATTTTTCAGGAAGAGCTTGAACTCTTGATTCAGGCAATTAAATGTTTTTTTCCGTTCCTCTGATTGTAATTCAAGGTTCGGCATGAGCTGTGTGTCAAAAGAGTCTATATGATCTGCTTGCATCTTGTCCAGCAAGTTTAATGTTTTCCTGATTTGTTGAAATTTTTTATTCATACCTATATACTCCTCTCTTTTTTTGTTAAATGGAAAATGAATTAAAAGTGGAGTTCCCGGCAGCCGCAGCATAATTGTTTGCAAGTTGTTTTGCCGGTTTTTGTTGTGCGCCCTTTCCGATAACATCCTTTTCCCATATTTCCTTGAGTTTTGAAATATATAAATGGGCACGCATCAGAATTTTGGTATCGTTGGTGATGGAAACCTTGGGAAGTTCGGCAAGGATAGAGGTATACAGCCCTCTTAAAAACTGCGTGCTTTCATCGGTCATGGTGGGATCAACCGAAGCATTTAATTCAGCAATGATCGCTATGGCCTTGCTTAGGTTTTCCCCCCGTTTGGGGATGTTGTTTTCCTCAATACCTTCCCTGGCAAGCCGGAGACGATCTAATGCGCCTTTATACAGCATCAGGATGAGTTGCTCTGGACTCATGCCTTGATAATGATTGTTTAAATATCTGTTTATTTGAGCGGTTGCCACCATTTATGCCTCCGGATATAATTTGTCTGTTATTAATCGTTTGTTTTGTTGAAGGATTCAAACATGGATGTCATATACGCAGCTTGGCTATTCAGGGAGCTGATCTGTGAATCCAACTGTGAAAATTGTCTGGCCATGATGTCATATTGCTTATCCAGGTGCACGATCGCTTTTTGGATGTCTGTATCCAGACGGTCCATCTGGACTTGTGCCGCATCAATTTTGGTGGCAACGGTTCCCTGGGAACTAACCATTTTGTTAATCCCGTCGTTAATAATATCTCCCAGGCCTGAAATACCGGCTTCTTCATCTCCGATAAACAAGGATTGTACTGCTTCAGGGTTGCTTTCAATGGCTTGTTCAAGCTTGACTTCGTTCAAGGCCATGGTGCCGTCTTTATTGACCTCAAGACCAAGATCCACAAGGCTGATATATTCAGAGTCCGTGATGATGCTGGTAGTGATCAAAGACTGGAGCCTGGAGATCATATTTTTTACATCATATGAATTTGCAAGCGGGCTGTCTTCTTCCTCTGTTTCTGTGTCATCCTCTGAATTCGTTCCTTTGATTTCTGATATTAATTTGTTAAATCCGTCAATAAGCGAGGTGATTTTTTCTTTTATAGGTTCCAGGTCTTTTTGGATGCCGACAGATGTTTCACCCACCTTTTTAAGGTTCAGGGTCACGCCGGAAATAACATCTGTTATGCCGGCATTTTCCTGACGCTGGTATTCTACCCCGTTGACCGTGAAGATTGCATTCAGGGATTGAGGATTACCCTCTTCGTCCGGTGCCCCGGTGACTTGATCCATGGGAAGATTCTGAACGGTTATCCGGTTGTTCTCCCCGGTTCCATTGGCGGTCAGTGTCAGGCGAAACGGATTTTCAGGGGTACCGGTATTTACAAGACTTGCTGTTACGCCGGGATTGTCTGATGCATTGTTGATTTCAGCAGCCATCTGCTCATATGTGGTTCCCGCAGCAACACTGAGATACATGGGGTCTTCGGCATCCGCTTTACCAACGGAAATGGTGACATCCGCAATGGTGAAATCTGTTCCGTCACCTTCCACGCTCACCTGGGTATCGGCCCTGTTACCGCCTGAAGCGGATGCAACCCGGATGTAATATTCTTCATCACTGTTGATGCCCAGAGAAGCCATGACTTTAAGGTTGCCATCTTCATCTTTGTTGGCATTTGAGGAATTAATAGCCCCCACAATATCTGTAAGGCTCATTCCTGAATCAAGCGCTATATCAATGCTGTCTTGCTCTTCCAATGCACCGTATTTGATGTTCATGGTTCCATTTTCAGTGATAGCGGATACGTCTTTTGATTCAATTCCTGTATTCTTCGGTGCCGCATATATTACGGCGTCTTGGCTTTCAACCCCGGCTGTCTGCCAGGAATGATATTGGGCTTTTTGAACAACTTCAATGTTATGGGAAGAGGATTCAATACCATTATTGGTTGAGGCAGTGAGAATCTCTTCATCCGAGATAGATGCGCTGTTTTTTAAGAATTCAGATTCAAGGGAGAGGGAAAGGGCACTTGATTTCATTGAAAAGAGCATGGTGTTTACGCTGTTGTACGCATTGATTTCATTTGTGAGAGCAGTCTTCTTATTTTCTTTTTTGGTAATCGGAAGTCTTTCCGCTGTTTTTAATTGATCCAGGATATTTTGCAGGTCAAGTCCTGACCCGATTCCCAAAGTGGTGATTGATCCTGATGCCATGTCGCCTCTCCATTCTTACAGTGTTATTGTCTATCACAAACGCTTTTTTTATATATCGGATCATGACACAAAAAACATGAGAGAAAAGAAAAGTCCCCGGAAAATTCCGGGGATTTTGATCCGTGATCCGGATTAAGCGTTTCCGGGCTTTTTATTGGAGCAGGCTCAGTACGGCCTGTGCACTGGCGTTCGCCTGGCTCATGGCAAATGTCCCGGCCTGCTGCAATATCTGCATCTTGGTAAAGTTGGAAGATTCTGCTGCAAAATCAACGTCGCGAATGGTTGATTCTGCAGCAAATACATTTACCTGTGTTGTTGAAACATTGGAAATGGTGGAACTCAATTGGTTCTGGACAGATCCAAGATCAGCCCTTACCTTGTCCAGATCTCTTAGGGTCGCATCGGCAACAGCAATGGCAATCTGGGCGCTGTCCTGGGTCAGGACATCAACATCGGAAAGCCGGTTGGTGACAGAGCCTGTGACCTGTGCTGTGGCGGAATTGTTATCCGTATTGGCCGTTATTTTACTGCCACCTGCCAGGATTGAGCCTTCTTTTAGGGTCATGGCTTCCGTCAGATCATGGGCTTTTGATAGGGTAATATCACTTAAAAGTTCATTCCCGGCTTTATAAATAGTCCCGTCATCTGCCGTGATATCATTGGTCAGGTAGGTTCCGGCTGTTATTTTACTACCGGCTGCCAGGGTTGAGCCTCTTTCAATCTGCATCTGGGTTCCTGGGGCAACCGTTTCATCTTGATCCAGGGTTACGGTTCCGCCAATGGTGGAGCCATTTGTCAGCATGGAACCCATCGCTAATTTGGTGCCGATACCCAGCGTAAAGGTATCATTGATTATGCCGATGTCCTGTTTTGCGGTGGCCTTACCACCGATGACGGATCCGGCGTTAATAACCGAGTTGTTTGATTTAATTTTACTGCTGGCACCAAGTGTCTGATCCCTGGTAAAATAAACAGAATTCTTAAATTTTAGCTGGCCGTTAAATTCAGAGCCTTTAAGGAGAAGGCTGTCCGTCGCAATTATTGATCCAGTGCCAAGGGTTAATTCTTGTGAAAGCAACATATCGCCGGAAAGTGTTGATGCTTCTTTCAATGTAAGATCCGCTTCGATATCGGATGCTTTTTCCAGGATAGTCCCTTCTGCAAAGATTGATCCGGCCGTGGCTGTGATATTGACAGTGCCTCCAAGTGTAGTACTGCTTTTCAGGGTGATGTCCGCAGCAATTTTAGAATTAGCTTTTAAAGATGTTCCTTCGGCAAAAACAGATCCTGTCTTTGCTGTCATGTCAGCCTTTAACTCTGCCGTGCTTCTAAGGGTAATGTCCACACCCACAATAGAGCCTGATGCCACGGTTGAAGCGTCAGCCAGGGATGTGCCAACTTTTGCATCCCAGCTCGCACCAACGATTGTTACGCCGGAGGCCAGGGTGATATCCGTGTAAATGGTTGTACCGGAGGCAAGGATAGTGCCATTTCCTAAAATACTGCCAGCGGTTGCTGTTATGCCGGAGGCAGCCACTGCAAGGGATAGCGTCACATCCCCGCTTAATGTTATTCCGGCAGCGCCGCCAATTGTAGCGCCGCTAAGATTTTCAATAGATACACCACTTCCTAATATAGTGCCGGCCTTTAGAACTGTACCTGCTGCCAATTTACTTCCAGCAGCGAAGGTATTGGTTGATGTGATTTCATCTGAATGAAAAATTTTTATGGAGTTACCGACGGTGGTTCCATTACCAATTGTTGTTCCAACTGTTAAAACAGAACCGCTGGCAATTGTGCTGTTGGTTGTGGTTCTCTCCGTTGCCTGCACACTGAAGCGGCTATTCCCAAGATCGGTTGATTTCGCGATTATACTGCCTGTAGCCAGTGTTGAATCTGATTTTATAGTGCTGTTCCCAATTGTTGGTTCAGTTTGTTGTATGGTGGCACTTAATATGCCGGAGAGCTCTGTATCTCTTGCTAAAACAGAGCCTGCAGCTATTATTGAGCCACTGCCTATGATACTATCCCCTGTGGTTGCTTTTGTGGTTTCAATGGTAGTGGTGTCACCTTGAAGTGTCGTACTGTTTCCAATGATAGAACCTGCGGCAAGTATGCTGTTGGTTGTGATTTTAGAGTATACAGAGATGGTTCCTTCAGCCGTTGTGGCACTGGAGTTGCCTGAGGTTGTTACGGAGTCGCTATAGATAATCCCCTGGAATGCAGCAATCGAACCTGCGGCAAGACTAGACCCCTTTGCCAATGTTGAGCTTTGAGTGGTTGTAATATCATCGGTAAATGCAGCGCTCGTCACGATTTTTTGGTTGGTTTCCCATCCGGCACCCAATATTGAATTTTTGGCAATTAAAGATCCTGGCTCGGCTGTGGCAGACGACGTAAATTCCTCTGATGTGGAAATGTCCAGTTTATGGGTCAATGTGACAACATCTCCCCCATCCACATTGGTGATGACAATGTCATTGGAACCGGCCTGGGTCAGCTTGATGGTTCCTACGGTTGACAGGTCATCGCCTTTAAAGACTGAATTAAGTCCGTCCGGGTCTGCTTTGACTTCAATGGCACGGCCATCGGTTGATGTCAGCGTCAATTTACCCTGAACATCCACGGTGGCCCGAACCCCATGCTGGGGGGTTTTGTTGTTGATTGCTTTTACCAGGGAACCATCTGTATCATTGTCCACAACACTGACACCGTTCATCACAACGCCATTGATGGAAAATTCATCCAATATTCCGGCTCTGATAGTGGAGCTGGTGCTGGATGTTACATTTGTCTGGGCGGTAATGCCGAGCACATCGGAAAGTTTGTTGATGGAGTCTGCAACCGCAGCCATGCTGTTTTCTCTGGAATTATTGAATTTGATTTCAGTTGCTTCCATTTCAAAATTTTTATCCTGAAGCGTACTGTAAATCGCCAGTTCAATTTTGCCGGGTGCATCGTTGGCAAGGGAAAGCGTACCGCTTGTTACATGCCCAATTTTGGTGGATTCAGCCGAAGCGATGGAGATATTTACGGTTTCACCGGAGTAGGCACCGATCTGGAATTTTTTGTCGGTAAATTGGCCGGACAATAGTTTCTGGCCGTTAAAAGAGGTTGTTTTTGCAATGATATCCAGTTCTTCCATCAGTTTGTCAATATCTGATTGGATGGCTGCCCTGGATTGTGTGGTCTGGCCATCCTGGGCGGCCTGGATGGCTTTGGTTTTAATGGTGTTCACAATGTTGATGGATTCGTCCAGGGCCGCATCCGCTGTCTGAACAATATTAATGCCGTCATTTGCATTTTTAATTGCCTGACCCAGTCCCAATCCCTGGGAACGCAGGGAATCGGCAATGGACATGCCGGACGCATCGTCTGCGGCTTTGTTGATTCTTAAACCCGATGACAGCCTTTCCAATGAACTTGTAAGTTTGGTGTCGTTTTTAATCATGTTTTTGTGGGCGTTCAGTGCTGCCATGTTGGTGTTAATTCTAAGAGCCATTATCAATCCCTCCGTTTAAAATTTTCTCCGGTGAAATAATTTCCGGGTTTTCATGCAGAACGTGGAAATAATTGCCGGTTTATTGCTTTTTGTTATGTTTATAGGATGACATCGCAATATATGTGCCATGTGTCGTATCAGACATTAAATGAAGGGTTTAGATTGGGGCTGGGTGTCGAGAAGGCAGGCTTTTTCCCGGTGGAATAGAAATGTTTGTATTCTGCAATTGTCAGGGGACAGAATACAAAAAAAAAGCCCCGGAAAAAATTCCGGGGCTTTTATGTTAGAAGGTTAAATACTTAGGGTATGGTTTACTGGAGCAGGCTCAATACACCCTGTGCACTGGCGTTTGCCTGACTCATGGCAAAAGTTCCTGCCTGTTGCAGTATCTGCAGTTTGGTAAAGTTGGAAGACTCTTCTGCAAAGTCAACGTCACGGATGGATGATTCTGCGGAGAATACATTTACCTGTGTGGTTGAAATATTTGCAATGGTAGAGGTCAACTGGTTCTGAACAGAACCAAGATCCGCTCTTACCTTATCTAAATCTTTCAAGGTGGCATCCGCAACTGCGATGGCAATCTGAGCGCTGTCCTGGGTCAGAACACTCACATCGGAAAGCCGGTTGGTGCTGGAACCGGTTACCTGTGCCGTGGCAGAATCACCCCCGGCATTGGCAGCGATTTTACTGCCACCGGCAATAACCGAGCCTTCTTTCAAGGTCATGGCTTCAGTCAGTTTATTACTTCCTGATGTGGTTATGGTTGCTTCAAGTACGGCTCCGGCTTTGTAAACATTGCCGTCATCTGCTGTGATATCATTGGTCAGGTAAGTACCTGCCGTAATAACACTGCCGTCTGCTATGGTGGAACCTCGTTCAAGCTTCATCTGGCTTCCGGCTGCAACCGTTTCATCATTGCTCAGGGTCACGGTTCCGCCAAGGGTGGAGCCGTTGGCTAGCATGGAATTATTCGCAAGCTTGGTGCCAGCACCCAGGGTAAAGGCATCCTTGATCACGGTGATATCCTGTTTTACGGTGGCACTACCACCAATGACCGAACCCGCTTTGATAAATGAATCGGTTGATTCAATTGTACTTCCAGCGCCAAGGGTCTGGTCTTTGGTAAAGCTGGTATCCGTACTGAGTTTTATTTGGCCGGTAAAGTCTGAACCTTCACGGACAACACTATCCTCGGCAAGGATTGATCCTGCGCCAAGCCCTAATTCCTTTGTGAGTACCATGTCACCGGAAAGCGTTGATGCCTGTTCCAAGGTAAGTTCCGCTTCGATATCGGAATCTTTTTTCAGGATTGTGCCGTCGGCAAAACTCGACCCTGCCTTAGCATCTGTTATAGTACCGCCAAGAGTAGCACTGTTTTTTAGTGTGATGTCCGCAGCAATTATTGAAAGGGCTTTCAAAGATGTGCCATCTGCAAGGCTAGAACCTGTTTTCGCTGTCATATCATCTGTTAAGGCTGCTGCACTTTTAAGGGTAATGTCAACCCCCATTGTTGATCCGGATGCCAGGGTTGAGCCGTCAGCCAATGATGTGCCAACTTTTGCAGTCCAGTCAGCACCACCTCCAGAGTTTAGTTCAACTTTGGACGCCAGAGTGATATCCGTGTAAACGGTTGAACCGGAGGCAATGATCGTGTTATTTCCTAAGGTACTTCCTGCGGCTGCTTTTATACCGGAAGATATGTCTACTATTTCAACCTTTTCTTGAAGTGTTACATCCCCGCTTAATGTTACTGAGACATCGGAAACGCCGCCAATTGTAGCGCCGCTAAGATTTTTAATGCTTACACCACTTGCCAGAACGGTGCCGCCTTTAAGAACGGTGCCTGCTTCCAAGGTGGTTCCAGAAGAAAATCTGGTGGTTTGTGTAAGTCCTTCTGTTGTTGCGAAAATTGTAACAGAGTTAGAACCACTGAGTATGGTTCCGTTACCAATTACGGTTCCAATATTTAAAGTAGAGCCGCTGGCAATTGTGCTTTCAGCGGTTGTAACCTCAGTTGCCTGAACAATGAGCTCGCTGTTTCCAAGAACAGTTGAAGCCGCGATGACACTGCCTGCTGCCAGAGTAGAGTCTTCTTTTATGGTGCTTTCGCCAACTGTGTCTGCGGTCTGCAGGATGGTGACGTCCGTGCCTGTTAGCGTAGTTTTTGATGCCAGAATAGACCCTTCGGCCAGGATTGACTCATCGGCGATGCTACTATCCCCTGTGGTGGCTGCCGTGGCTTCAATAGTGGAATCTCCCATAAGCGTTGTACTGCTTCCGATTACAGAACCTGCACCAAGTATACTGGTTGATTTAATTTCAGAGTATACCGCAATCGTACCGTCAGCAGTGGTGGCAGAAGTGTCTTGTCCGGCTGTTACATTGGCATGGATAATTCCCTGGAATTCAACAATTGAATCGGTGTCAAGGACAGACCCTTTTGCCAGAGTGGAACTTTCAGTTGTTGTAATATCATCGGTAAACGCGGTTTTCGTGGCAATATCCTGGTTGGTCGTCCATCCGGCACCGAGCACGGAATTTTTTGCAATGACTGATCCTGTTTCAGCTGTGGCAGCTGAGGTGGATTTCTCTGAACTTGAGATATCCAGCCTGCTGGTCAGCGTAACGGCATCACCGCCATCCTTATTGGTGACAACAATATCATTGGAGCCATTCTGAGTCAGTCTGAGGGTTCCTACTGTTGACAGGTCATCGCCCTTAAATACGGAGTTAAGCCCGTCTGGATCGGCTTTGACTTCAATGGCACGGCCATCGGTGGAGGTTAAGTTCATAAATCCTGAGGCATCCACTGTGGCCCGAACGCCATGCTGGGAGGTCTTGCTGTTGATTGCTTTTGTCAGGGAACCATCGCTGTCATTGTCCATAACATTGACACCGTTCATTACAACGCCATTGATGGAAAATTCATCCAAGGTACCGGCTCCGACAGTGGAGCTGGTTCTGGAACTTACATCTGCCGCGGCAGAAATACCGAGCACATCAGAAAGCTTATTGATGGAGTCGGCAACGGCTGCCATGCTGTTCTCTCTGGAGTTGTTGTATTTAACATCCGTTGCTTCAAGTTCATAATTTTTATCCTGAAGCGTACTGTAAAGGGCCAGCTCAACCTTGCCGGGTGCATCATTGGCAAGGGAAAGCGTACCGGTTGTAACATGCCCGATTTTGCTGGACTCAGCAGAACCAATGGAAATATTCACTGTTTCGCCGGAGTAGGCACCGATCTGAAATTTTTTGTCTGTAAACTGACCGGACAACAGTTTCTGGCCGTTAAAAGAGGTCGTTTTTGCGATAATGTCCAGTTCTTCCATCAGTTTGTCAATATCCGACTGGATGGCCGCTCTTGATTCTGTGGTCTGACCGTCCTGGGCGGCCTGGATGGATTTGGTTTTAATGGTGTTAACAATGTTGATGGATTCGTCCAGGGCAGCATCCGCTGTCTGAACAATATTAATTCCATCATTTGCATTTTTAATTGCCTGACCCAGTCCCATTCCCTGGGAACGCAGGGAATCGGCAATGGACATGCCCGAGGCATCGTCTGCTGCTTTGTTGATTCTTAATCCCGATGACAGTCTTTCCAATGAGCTTGAAAGCTTGTTATCGTTTTTGATCATGTTCTTGTGTGCGTTGAGTGCGGATACGTTGGTGTTAATTCTAAGAGCCATGTGTTTTCCTCCATGTTGGGTTGTTCACGGGAATCCTTTCCCGATCGTTTGATTTGTTTTTATTTAAAGTTTTTTTGCAGACCCGTTTTGATTTCGTCACCTCCTTTTCACGGAAATTTTTTATGTCTAACAGGTAGTATCGGTTTTTGATGTCGATTCTTTAAAAAATAATGTTCTGATGGTGATTTTTTTTATAAAGAGGTTCGATTTGACATTGTATCAAATAAAACCTAAAATAATGGTTATTGCAATGGATAACAGTGCTTACAGGAGAAAGAAGATGACGGAACTAGAGACTCCTTTTTTTGAAAAAAACATGGCCATGTTAAAGGCAAACCATTCCCATATATTTGATATTGTTTCCGGATATTCTCAACAAAATGATGAAACAAAGCTTGTGGAGTCGGAAAACCGGAAATTTAATTTAAAAGGTAAAACCACAGACAATGAATGGGTGTTTATCCATGAGCCGTCAGACCCGGGTGTGGAGGCTAATGATTTTCTTGCAATGGTTGCAGAAAATTCAACCGGTGTTGTGCTGATGTTTGGCATGGGCCTTGGGTACACAGTTCAGGAATTGCTGAAAAAGCGAAAAAAAATACAATGCCTGATATTGTTTGAACTCAATGTTGAATTTTTGGTTCTGGCGTTCAAACATATGGATCTAAGCCAAATGTTTTCTGATAAGCGGTTGATTATCTGTGCCGAAAAACCCGATGACCTTTCATCGATTATGGCGCCTGCAAACAGGTCTTTGATGCTGGAAAATATCCATACCTTAAGTCTTACACCCTGTTTTAAGGTGAATAAAGATTATGGCATTTTAGCGCCGCTGGTTGCGGATTATATCAGTGCCTATAATGCAGAAGGAAATACAAAAATATTCCATGGAAGAACCTTTATTGAAAACCGGCTGAAACATTTAACCTCCATGCATCATGATAAAAAACTTGAAGACCTGGCCGGAAAATATAAAGGGATGCCTGCGTTGATTGTTGCTGCCGGCCCTTCATTGGATAAAAATATTGATCAAATTCATAAGGCGGTTGGTAAAGCGGTTATTATTTGTGTGGATTCAGCGTTGCCTTCTTTGTTAAAGCATAATATCCAGCCTGATTTTGTGAGTTCTATTGATTATAAGGAACTGACATATGAAAAAATTTCAGGGGTTGCTTCCAACCCTTTATGTAAACAGATTAACCTGATATGTACCACATGGGTAACATCCCTCGTCCCCAAAATATTTCCGGCAAAAAATGTATTCTGGGCCTACAGCAGAAATCCTCTGGAAGACTGGATAAATCGTTCAATGGGCGGGGAAATATCCATTGGTGGCGCTGGAACTGTTGCCCATCTGAATTTTGTTTCTGCAGACATCATGGGGTGTGAGCCCATTATATTCGTCGGCCAGGATTTGGCTTTTTCAAGCAGAAAATCACATTCTTCAAATGTTGTTCTGACAAATGAAGATACGGTAAAGAAAATGCTTGATAATGGCCAGGAAGTTATGTGGGTAAAGGGTGTCACGGAGTCTGAAGTGCCCACAAACCGGCAGATGCAGATGTATCGGCGGACATTCGAGCAAATGATAGAAGAGTCTGGCAAAAATGTTGTCAACTCAACTGAAGGCGGTGCTTTGATTGAAGGAGCTGAACATATGCCTCTGTCCAGTGCCATTGAACAATTCTGCGACGTTGAAATAAATCTTGGCATTGAATTTGTTGGAAACAAGGCTGATCTTTTGAAATCCATGGAATCCACGCTTAAACAAGTTAGAAAAATTGAGAAGGTAATACAGAAAGCCGAAAAATTATCAGGGCCGCTTCAGAAGAAGTTATTGAAATTGTACAAGGGCCAGCACTCGTTTTCCTCTTTTTCAGAACTACCGGAAGCATTGCAACTCAAGATTTCTGATCTTGATGCCTGCCATAAAAAAGCAGATAATACCCCCGTATTTTCTATTTTTGATGAAATGACCATGGAAGGGTTAAGACAGAACCAAAGAGAAGTAAACGCGATTGAAAACCTTGAGAATGTGCCTGAAAAATATCTTGAATGGCTCACAAGAAGTGTGGCTCGGATTGATCAAGTAAATAAAATCCGAATGGATAACCTTGATTGGTTTAGCAAACAATTAAGTAGTCTTATCCGTTATTACAAAAAAGAAAATTCAATTGAAAAACAGCTTAAAAAAGATAAAATAAATTCAAAAATCATAGATGATCTGGCACAACTTTATTATGAGTCCAGTAATTATGTACTGCTTGAAAAAATGCTGGAGAGATATGCTTCAGGCTCAGAGGAATCTGCATCAATCCATTATTACTGCGGAATTGTCGCGCTATATCATGGAGATTATGAAACCGCTGAGAATAGATTTCAATCAGCATTGAATTGTGATGGGGCATATGCCAAAAGTGTTGATCAAAAACGAAATGAAATCGCTGACTATTACTTTAAACTGGCAAAATCTTTATACGGGAATGCTTCTGGCACTCTTAATCCGATAGTTGTGTTTTTACTTTTAAAGGGGTTAAAATGCTGTCCTGATCATACAGCCATTAAAAATGAGTTCAGACGGTTTGCTGAAGATGATCTGGCAAAGATTAAACAGCGCCTTGAAGAAAAAAAAGAGATCAAATTAGATTCCAGTAAAAGACTTTTAGAAAAATGGATTCATTTGATTGACCGTGAAAAGGGCATTCGGGGCTGTTTAAAAAAAGATAAGGGACTTGGTTTCTATCGTTTTTATGGAAAAATTCTGGTAGATGAAAAAAAATATCAGGAGGCGTTGAATCATTATCAGCGAGCACTTTTGATCATGCCTGACAATCCGGATATCTATATAGCGATAGCCGATATTTATTTTGCTATTGAGAATTATGATTCAGGGTTGCATAATCTAAAAACGGCAGTCAGTTTTGATAAAAAGTATGCAGTTTACTGGCATAATATGGGTAAAAACCTTCAGGCACAAAAAGATTATAATGGTGCCATTCTGGCATATGAACAGTATTTTATGGCATTGCCTGAAAACATCGCTGTCTTAAAGGAAATCGGAGATTGTCATACAAAGCTTGGAAACTTGGACGCAGCATACGAATCATACCAACAGTTTAAAAAGCTGCTGAATAAATAAGAGGCCTGGGATGAAATGGAATTTATTTTCAAACCGCTAATACAAAGGGAACGGATGAAATGTGGAATGACTCTTTTGCTTAAACTTTTAAGGATCTGATGTCGATGCCAACAGACAGATTGGTTCTTTAACGTGTTGAGTTAAGTGCGATTCACTTTTGAAATTTGAGTTAGGGTGGCAATGGTTCTTATGATAAATGTCGAAATATATTTACAATATTAATAGAAACTGAAGGATATTGTGCATGGCGAATTCCCCAAAAACAAACGGGACCCAAAAGGAAAATAGATTGTTAGATATGATGCTTGCTGATTTGAAAATTGCTCCCGGTGTATATCAACCTACTAATTTTTGGTCTTCCTTACTTGACCAAAATATTGCAACCATCAGGCAATTTGGCGTTAAGTCCTTTCGTGATCAATCCGCTACCATTCATTTTGTACCCCATTATACAGAAGGAGAGAAACAGTATTTTGTTTCTGCCATGGATGATTATCGTATTTTTCTTGCCGCTGATCAAGATTGCGAACCAAAATTGAAGCATATCAGCGAAAGCAAGGTAGGAAACCCCACCCAGCAGTCTCAGTTTGATAACAATCAATACAGCCGTTCCATGCTGAATTACCTGCGTGGGATAGCGTTCTTAAAGAAGACGGTTGATACATCATCCATCAGACGAGTGCTTGAAATAGGGGGGGGGTATGGGACCCTGGGAGAAATATTTTTAAAAAGTGATTTTGAGCACTGTTGCTATATTGACATTGATATTCCCCCGGCTGCATATATAGCAACGCGTTATTTGCAGGAAGTGTTTGGGCATCAGAATATCCTTGATTATTCTCAAACCCGGGAGAATGATAGTCTTGAAATAGACCGGATTGCAGCGTCTTATAAATGTGCGGTATTGATGCCCTGGCAGATTCCTGTCATAACAGGCAAGGTGGATCTGTTTGTTAATTTTTTCTCTTTTCAGGAAATGGAACCTGATATTGTCAAAAATTATGCAGCGTTTGTGGATCAATGCAGACCTGAATACCTGCTCCTGAGAAATCAGAGAGGCGGTCAAAGACTGGCAGAAAAACCTGGCAAGGTTGGTGTGATAGAGCAGACAACCCGGGAACATTATATCAAGTTTTTTCATAATTATGAATGTGTTGCCATTGATTCAAAAACATTCGGCTGCATAAAAGAGGAATTTGAATCTGAAGTTATGATATTCAAACGAAAGCAGAGATAACCATGACCATTAAATTTATTGCAGAAGTATCCAGTAATCATCACCAGGATCTCAATCGCTGTCTGGAATTTATAGATAGATCTGCAGAAATTGGATGTGCCGCCATAAAGTTCCAGCTTTTCAGGGTGAAGGAACTTTTTTCCAGGGAAATCCTGGCAAAAAGTGAAATGCATCGTTCCCGAAAGGAATGGGAACTTCCCGTTTCCTTTTTGCCGCACCTGGCAAAACGATGTCGTGACAAGAATATTCAATTCGGATGTACGCCTTTTTATTTGAAAGCGGTGGATGAACTTCTGCCGTATGTGGATTTTTATAAAATTGCTTCCTATGAGATTCTATGGAATGATCTATTGAAGGCCTGTGCCCGAACCGGTAAACCTGTTATTTTATCAACCGGCATGGCAACAATGGATGAGATAGAATCAGCAGTAACCGCTCTTTGTCAAAATGGATGTACTAATCTGACGGTGCTCCATTGTGTTTCCGGTTACCCAACGCCCGTTACTGACTGCAACCTTGCTGCTATTGAAACTATCCGCTCAATTTTTCGCCCTCTGTCTTCGACAATAAATTTTTCGGTCGGCTGGTCGGACCATACCGTAAACCCAGGGGTTTTATTCAGAGCCGTGCACCGATGGAATTCAGAGATGATTGAATTCCATATGGATCTTGAAGGAAAAGGCGCTGAGTATAAATCCCGACATTGCTGGTTGCCGGATCAAATAGGCTTTGTAATTGATGAAATAAAACATGGCCTTTGTGCTGACGGGACAGGAATAAAACAACCTGTACCTTCCGAACTTCCAGATAGAGAGTGGAGAGCCGATCCGGAAGACGGGTTAAGGCCGTTTAAACATATACGAAATATTTTTTAAAAATGGCGAACCACATCTTTAAAAAAGGTAAAAATGATACCCTCTGAGAAACTCACAATAAAACGTTTATTTTTCTATAAACTTTATTTGAATAATTATTGACCGGGAAAATTAATGCAGCCACTTTTATTATACACATTCTTTCATCTTAATATTTCCTTTTCGTCTATAGAAGTAGAAGATCGGGTTGAAGTAATACGTAAATGTTACTGGCCGCTTCTGCAATTGGCCCGTAAATTAAATTTGCCGTTTGGGATTGAATCAACAGGGTATACGATAGAATCCATTGCAGCTATAGATCCTTCGTGGGTAACTGAACTTCGAAATTTAATCAGTGATGGCGTGTGTGAATTTATCGGCAGTGGGTATACACAGATTATTGGACCTCTTATACCCGCTGTAGTGAATATTGAAAATTTGCGTGAAGGCAATGAAGTATATAAAAAAATTTTAGATATTCAGCCAACTATTGCCTTGGTGAATGAACAGGCGTATTCCTCTGGTTTGATTCAGCTTTATCTGGATGCTGGATATAAAGCAATTGTCATGGAATGGGATAATCCGGCTCATTTTAATCCTGAATGGAATCCTGATTGGCGCTACTATCCCCAATATGCATGTAGCCAAAATGGAAAAAGGATTGCGTTGATCTGGAATAATTCCATTGCTTTTCAAAAGTTTCAACGCTATTCCCACAATGAAATCGAACTTGATGAGTATCTTGAGTATCTTGTCACACATTTGTCAGCCCCAAAAAGACTATTGCCTCTATATGGAAATGATGTAGAAATCTTTGATTTCCGACCTGGGCGATTTCATACAGAGGCAAATTTGGGTAAGAAAAGCGAATGGCTAAGAATTGAAAAATTATTCAGCACTATTTCCGACGATAATCGATTTGAGTTGATATCTCCCAGTAAGGTATTAACTATGTTAAAACTGCCTGATGCCGGAAACGACCTTTGCCTGGAATCACCAGAGTGTCCAATCCCAGTAAAGAAGCAGGGTAAATATAATATTACACGATGGGCCGTGACCGGTAGAGATGATTTGAGCATTAATTCCGCATGTTGGCGAATTTATGAAACACTAAAAGGGAATGCTGATACAAGTAAAAAGGACTGGAAGGAATTGTGCTATTTGTGGAGCAGCGATTTCAGGACGCATATAACGATAAAACGCTGGGAGGATTACTGTGAAAGGTTGATGGATTTTGAAAAGCAAGTTGTTTCCAGAAAGATTAAGGTGGTTTTAAATGATTATGGCAGGATAAATAGAGTATCTGTTTTGATCCGAAAAGATGTAAAACTTGAGAAGCAGGGAAGGTATCTTACGGTTGAGACGGATTCGGTCCGGATATGTTTTAACTGTCAGCGTGGGCTTGCAATTGATAGACTTTGGTTCAAGGATATTTCAAATGATCCTTTAATCGGTACGCTTAAACATGGTTATTATGATGATATTTCTCTAGGCGTGGATTTATATTCCGGTCACTTTATCTTTGAGACTCCGGGCAAGCCCAAAGTAACCGATCTTAATCCGGTTACTCCTTTGATCAGTGGGCAAAATGATGGTCCTTTTGTTATCGTTTCAGCAAAAATACCTACGATAATGGGAACTGTTCATAAAAGCTATTATATATCGAAAGAGACGTCTATCGTTAAGTTGTGCTATACTTTTGACTGGCAGGAAATCCCTGTGGGATCGTTGCGTCTTGGACATCTTACCCTTATACCTTCTTCATTTGATCATAATTCATTGTTCTTTCGATCACACAACGGAGGGACGCAATCGGAAACTTTTATGCTAAAAAATTATAATTTTGACCACGGATCAGCCGTATCATTCCTGGTTTCAGCAGGTTGTGCTGTAGGGATGACAGAAAAAAAAATAGAATTGGGAGACTCGCAATATTTTATCGGCCTCACAGTTGATAAGGGAATGGGAGCTTTCATCGGAATGCTAACATATCGTATAACAAAAGACACATATTTTTATAGGCTGGCACTTTCAGTCTCTGAAATGGATGACACAAGTCGGCACAAATCATCTTTTGGTGTGATAAAACCTTTTGATTTTAGTCTCACATTATTTTCAAAGACATTTAATTAATTAAGAAATTTGAATTTATATGCCCTGCAAATAATTATTTTTTGTAGCTTGTCATAATCCTTACAGTTTCAATCACTTTCTGGGCACGGTTTACTGCCTGTTTCCGTGTTTTCCCAATTGTAATAACAAAGCCCGCTCTTTGAGTATGATCAGTGGCAGTCCCTATTGTATCACCTGGAGCAACGAAAAAACCAATGCGATGCACCCAAGATTTTTTTTTGAAAGACTCAGCACCTTCAATTGCCAACACTTTTCCATGAGGCGGGAAAAAATACCTTATAGCGACCCCTTTGTTAAAATGAGGAATCAGATCATCGCTGGAAACCGCCTCTCCGAGCGCCAAACGAATTGCAGCACCCACGAGATCCACACCGGTACCAATAGGAATTTGATCCGTGCAAAACCAGCCGCCTGAAAGTCGGGCGGCCATCTCAATGACTTTGGGTCCTGATTTGGTCAAAACAAGGTCACCTTTGGCCACGCCTGATTTTATCCCCATAGCCAAAGCAGCCTGTTCTGCACAATCTTTAACAGCCTTCTGCTGTTTTTTGCTAAGAGCTGATGGTTGCTCCCCCCCATTTTCAATTATATAGGGAGCGAATTGTTCCAAAAATTCATAGTTTCGGTCTGCAAATCCCGGTGTAAATCCTCGACCATCCAACATAAGCGATTCCGTGCTGATCTGCGGCCCCTCCAAATACTCTTCAATCATTACCCGTTGTGTCGGAGAAAAAGATAACGCATGCTGGAAAGCCCACTCGATATTGATTCCAGATGTAAGACGCAACACTCCACGCGCCCCTCGACTATCCACGGGTTTGATTACTATCGGGTAACCCTTTTTTTTGACAAGTTTTCGTAAATGATTGACTGATTCAACCTGACAGAACCAGGGTATAGGCAGGGCTGCTTCGGCAAAACAATTTTTCATAGCCAGTTTATCAGCCGCCAGCTTTGCTGCTGCAATTGGGATACCAGGCAAACCGAGTTTTTCCGAAATACTAGCAACCGTTAGGGGAACATCGGCTGCAATACAAATTATCCCATCCAAAGTTCGCACTGTTTGGTTATATCGAAGGGCAGCATCGACGGTTTTTTTCACATCATAGGTACTGACCTGCACAAAATCATCGGCAAAAGTACGACCAGGGGCCTGGGAACTGCCGTCACTTACTACAACATACAACCCCATCATTTTGGCAAGTTGGATACCGGGTACAGCCTCTGCGCCGCCGCTGACGATCCATAAAGTCTTCATCCGAAATACATACCACCGTTTACGTTAAGTGTCTGTCCTGTAACATAGGAAGCCTCCCCCGAAGCAAGATAATAGACGGCACTCGCCACATCTTCAACCGTACCTATGCACCCGGCAGGTATCCCTTTTACTTTTTCTTGTCCCGCATCGCTTCCAAGTTCATTTGCGGCCATATCAGTTGCAATCAAACCGGGAGCCACGGCATTACAGGTAACCCCGTGAGTGGAATACACTTTTGCGATGGATCTGGTTAAATTAATCAATCCGGCTTTAGCAGCTGCATAATGAAGTTGATTTACCCCTCCCCACTGCCCGCCTATGGAGGAGATATTTATGATTCTCCCCCATTCTTTTTGAAGCATTAAGGGCAATACCTCTTGTATCGCAATAACAGGTCCACGAAGGTTAACAGCCATCATGCAATCCCAATCACCATCCGTAATTTTAAGGAATGGTTTTTCTTGCGCAATGGCGGCATTATTGACCAATACATCAATCTCTCCTGCAAAATAATTTCTGATTTTATTTATGGCATTTTGAATGCTTTTTCGGATCTGGACATCAACCTGCACGGGAAATGCGTTCTGGTACTGCTTACAGAGTTTCTCTCCCTCCGAACGATTCCGACAGTAGCCAATAGCCACGTTGAATCCCGCATCCAAAAACCGTAATGCAATACCACGACCTATTCCACGACTCGCTCCGGTAACAAAAACAATTTTAGCCATCATCAACCACTCTCTAAATTATTTTTTTGACAAATAAGTTTTAGCCGTAGCAACTATATCTGTTGCCGTTAGTCCAAACATTTTAGCCAAATCTTCTGATTCCCTCGATTTTCCGAATCGATCCTGCACACCAACAAAACGCATTGGAACAGGATGATTTTGACTGAAAAATGGTTACATTGCAATCCCTCATTTCGTTCATTAAGCTTATCAGACAAGTTTTTAAGAATTGCTTTTGACCGGAATTTATTATCATTATTTCCAAATCGAATACCTATACAAATAGATTTCAATTTTTACAAACTAAGCCAAAGGGTGTCATTTCATTTAGCGCTTTTCCTCCCATAAGCATCGGTAAGGTCTCTTCTTCCTGGCTCAGAAAACAATGAATCAACGCTGGATTCCAAGAGGAAAAAACTTGATTCATTATTCCTGGGATATCTTTTTTAGAGTGGATAATATATGCATCAATGTCATATACATCTCCTAGTTTAGAGAAATGGGGATTTTTTTTATCTCCTGTTCCCGGGTCTGAATTCCACATTAACTTCTGAAATTGAGAAACAATTCCTAATTTTTGATTATCTAGAATAAAAATTTTTATTGGCAAGTTCAACTCCCTTATAACCGCAAGCTCCTGCATGTTCATTTGAAAAGAACCATCGCCAACAAATACTATTCCAATATGTGTATTTTTCAATTCATTAACTGCACCAATACAAGCCGGGATATCAAATCCCATTGTTCCATGTCCAGCCGAAGTCAACCATCTGCGTTCAGGATAGTTAAAGTTAAAATAGCGGGCAACCATTTGCTGATGTCCACCTACTCCAGAAGACACTACTACATTCTCAGTTTTGGTTTTTATATCCACAGCCCTGATAATATCATATGAAAATAACACGTCTGATTGATAAAACTGAGACGATCTGTAAAGTTTGCGCCATTCTTTCAACCTTGATTTCCACAATGATCTGGCCTTTATCAGGCCATAATCTTCATCCGTCCATTGAAGAAGGACTTCTTTTAAATCAGCACAAATTGTTAAATCGCTACTTACCCTTCCGTACTCAAGTTCTCTGGAATCAATATCAACTCTCACTATCTTTTTATTTTTCTTAAAACTATGTATTTCTGTCCCCGTTTGCCTCAAATCAAATCTAACACCAAGACCTATTATTAAATCTGAATTGTACATAGCTAAATTTGCAACAAATTCACCAGTATGTCCTGGAAATCCAAAAAACAAATCGTCATTTGTTGGGAAAATACCCATTCCAGGCAAGCTTGATAAAACAGGGATTGCAAGCTTGTGTGCAAATTTTCTTAATTCTGCAACGGCATTCGAAATATAAATCCCATTCCCGGCAAAAATTAAAGGCCTATCTGACCCTTCCAGTAAAGACTTGAAGGAATCTATTATATTATAGTCAAGCTTATGATTGTTGTGAGGTGTTTTCGAGTAATGTAACTCACTTTTTGCGTCTGATTCAACTTCAGACAACTGAATGTCCATAGGGAGATCTATTACCACTGGACCCGGTCTGCCTGAAATCGCCAAATGATATGCTTTTGTAACTGTTTCTCTTATATCCTTTGATTTATCTAATAAAAAAGCACCCTTTGTAACGGGTTCAAATATTTTAATTGTGTTGATTTCCTGAAAACCGGTTTGTCGGATTTTATTATCATAATTAATATCTTTTACAGCAACCTGGCCTGTAAATACAATTAACGGAACTGAATCAAAATAAGCATCTGCAACACAGGTTAAAACATTAGTGGCACCAGGGCCGGACGTCACCATAACAACTTGTGGCATGGAAGTTACTTTAGCTGCACCAATTGCTGCATAGCCAGCACCCTGTTCATTTTTTGTGCAGATACACTCAATTTTTTCATTTATCAAAGCATGCAACAGAGGAGAAATTGTACCTCCAGGATAATAAAAAACCTTTGAAATTTGAAGTTCTTTACACACGGTTCCTATAATTTGCGCACCTTTCATAATTAATACCCCATATTAAAAGCCATCTCAAAAAAAATTAACAAGATAATGGCGCACCCAAGTGGAACCATATCCAGCAAGCTCTATAAATGATATTCATATCTTACAGCCAAACCTCTGAAATTTTTAAGCGAGGTAAAAAGCCGTTTAACTTTCCATCTTCGTTTATATGACCGCAATTTTCTGCAATCCTGTATTTTGGCCTTTCCCCGCCCTCTTCAATACAACGTTTTTCCATCAATTTTTGCTCAAGCGGATCACTGTCATATGCTTTATCTGGTGCATATGGAGTAGAACTGTTGTCAATGGTTTTTTTAAACGTTTTGCCTCATAGGTAGAGGCACTTTCAACACAAGCGGCGACAGGAAGACCAGAAGCTACGATTGCCATGATCTTGGTGCCCTTGCCACACTTTGTCTTGCCGACAGCAAGACCCCTTTTTTTGACGGTGCGAAACTACCATCTCTGAACGCTTCTCTTATATCGATCTTTCCGCGTTCGTAAAGGTTTTTGGCCAGTTCGGGAAAATAGTCTGGAAGGTTCCTTGCTCTATCCATTTCTGGAAACGCCTATGGTAAGTTTGGGCTGGCGGATAGCGTTGTGGCAGATCCTTCCAAGGAGATACTGTTCGCAATATCCATAATATCTCATTCAGAACCTCTCGCGGGTATAGTGGTTTGCGTCCTCTCGGATCTTTTCCCGGGAGTGATTTTAATATTATGGATTCTATTCTGTTCCATTGTTCGCTTGTAAGTTCCATCCAGATTATATAATCAGGTTTCAATGTATAGCTTTTTTAGATGACATGTAATGTACCTATATTCACAATTCGGGTATGGGGGTTGGTAGAACTATAAACTGTTTCCAAGAACCTCCAAATTAATATAAAATCTGTTTTTCATAAAGTTTAAAATTTTTTTTCTCTGGACACCTAAAATAGTTGTCGCATTATAAATAGTTTACTGGTTACCATCGCTTGATATTAGAAGTATTGTATTATGCCAAGCCATATTTTTCAAGCAAATTGCATAAAGAAACTTATTTGCTAGCCAGTATCCAATAAAATGATTCTACTTTAGACTGTTTGATATAATGATTTTCAATCAATCCTATATCATCTATTTTCAATCCTGCGCCATTCAAAAGTTCTTCAATATTTTCTTGAGAAAAATAGCATTTCACTTCATCCGCAGTATCTCTTTTATCCCTTGTGGTACTGAAGGACAAAATGGCACTAGAACCTTTTTTCAAAATTCTCTTTATCTCTTTTAAGACAAGTGCTGTATCAGTAATATAATGCATTAACCCCCAACACAAAACTAAACTATAATAATTATCGTTTAATGTTTTTATTCCTGAGGAGATATTGTCACATATTATCTGTTTATCATCCAAATGATACAATGTCTTTACTATATTCAATGCATGTTTACTTTGATCTAAAGCTGTTACATCAAAACCTTTCTCACACAACAATCTTATATTTCGGCCCTCTCCACAACCTAAATCTATAACTTTTACCTTATCGTTTAATTTTAATTTTGACAATAGCCTTACAACCTGCACATCTGGCCAAATTAACGGATTAGAATCTCTAATATTTTTATAAAACTCATCCCAGGTCATGTCTTCACTCCATCTTATTTATTTTTAACAGAGAAATTCTCTTGCAACGATAATTGTTCCAGATACTCTTTCAACCCACTAAAGCTTTTGAAAAATAGCATGACATATTGATCTGATAGAATCTGCTTATCTATCAAAATGTTTTCGTAACGTAATGAATATTTGTTGATTTTATCCCTAAATAATATCACTGCTGGTTTTACAAAATCAAGGCAATAACTTGGCTTAATTCCTAACGAGAACAATATGTTATTTTCAAATATGTTATAACCATCAGTCACTTTAGGCACAAAAATATCGTTCACAAGATCTCCACCTATTTCTGCATGAATTTCATAAACTTTAGCCCGATAATTTTCAGTATTTGCTTTCATTGCAGATTGAAAAAAACCATTTTTGATGCCAAGTACATTTTTTATCTTACAAAAAGTTTCCTGCGCCAGCTTATCGAAACAGGCATTTCGCTTACAGCTATACCATCCAATACCATCGAAATTCGGTTCACCTGTTGATATTTCACCTACGCTTGTGACATGAATAACCTCACCATCAAAAACATAGTCTATCGAAGCCAGATCATATCCAATCAAGTATTCTTCAATATTTACAAGTTTATTTTGGGATATTTTAGAAGCTTCCCTATAGGCTTTTTTCAATTCACTAATGTTTTCACATTTCTTCATCGCAGCATGAGAAATATTGGTTTTTGATGGCTTTACAAATACAGGAAAATCTATTTGGTCTATATTCAAATCATTGGTTACAATATTTAATATAGGCGATGGAGCATTTAAATAATTCATCTTTTGAAGAAAGAGATATTTATCTGTTAATATCTCCGCGATACCACTATTCAATGCGCACAGACCGAACTTTTCAGCAATTTTTGATGTTGTTACAACCGGCTGGCCCGTTGATCTTGTCACTACTCCAAGTAACTTTACTCCTAAATTAATAATTTCTTTAATTATTAGATTATAGTCATGAGTACTGATATTAAAAAAAATATCAGATAATTCTTTTCCTGGTGCATTTGGGTCTAAATCACACGAAATAACGAAGTATCCCATTCTCTTTATTTCATTGATTAGAATTAACTGATTTCTACCAGCCCCCACACTCAAAATATACTGATATACCATTCACAATACCTATTATGCGGTCCTTTGCGGTTTATTTCTCTCTAAGATCCTTAACATACCATATTAATATAGGAGTGACCTTTCCCAATCCATTACACATACTATTTTGCGTCAAAATTATCACGATAAATAGTTATGATATCTATCCTATCTGATATGTCTTTAATCGTTTTATATATTTCTTCCTCAAAATCATGAGAGGAAATAAGTATGCTATCAATTCCCAAGTTGATTATTTCGCCAGGAGAAACAATTAATTTTTTATAGAATTTCTTTCCCCATTTTTTAGGGTCAGAGTCTATGAAATATTGTATTTTATCTAAAAAATCAAGAGTTTCCAATAAAAAACGAGTATGATCTCCAGCTCCATAAACACAAAATAACGAAGTGCTATGTAATTTATTTTTTAATTTAGAATAAGCTTCATTTGTAAAGTTATCCTTTTGTAGTTGATAATGTTTAAACGATTTAACAATATTTAATGCGTAGGCTTCCTTCGTATATTTTTGCGCAAAAACCCTTATGGTTGAGACGCTCTGACTCTCTTCGATTTTAATAGGGTAAAATTCGTTTTTATCAAGAAATGCTAATAATGTTTTATAAGTAAAATGATTTACATGTTCGTAAGTGAAAAAGTCAGCGAATTGAGCATAAGGTTTTAAACTGTCCGGCACCTCTATTATCAGATAACCATCTTCACTTAATAAGTCAGCGAAGATAGACAGAACTGACAAAGGTTTTTTTAAATGTTCTAAAGTACTAATACACATTAGAACATTTAATTTTGGTAAAAAATTATCATGTATATCCTCAATACTACTTTTTATCTTAACAACATTGTGGTCTTTGTTTTTATCTATTGCATCACTTGGCTCGACCAAATATTTCTTAACTGATTTTGATAATTCCAACGATGAAAGCAGTTTGCCACTACCTCCTCCTATGTCACATATGTTTTCAAGCTTCAATGAAGCAATGTTTTCTTCAATAAATAGTTTTCTCTCTGCCAATAAAACTCCAGCCCTATCTTCATTATTTGTTAATCTAAAAATATCACCCGATGAATTTTCTGCATAGTGACTCTTCAGTGTTTCAGATGTTAATTGAGGATTTTGATAAATAAAATTACAATTTTCGCACATCACCAATTTTATATTAACTGCTCCTATTGCTTCATCACCATATTGTTTAGAAGAGTACAGATTAGTGGTTTTATCCAAACCACACAAATCACACGTCACATTTTCAAATTTGCCCATCGTCTGTAACCTCCTGGAAAAGATTTTCTTTTGTCAAACTATTGAAACCGTTCACCTGGGCAAAATACTCTGATCATTTTTGTTTTCCCCAAAAGAATCCACGATAACCTGGGCAATTCGATTCGCTCCCCTGCCATCCACTTTATTCTGCGCCGCGTTTTTTATGTCACGCCGATGTTCTTTGCTTCCCATGATTTCTCGCAGAAACACCGCAAGTTGCTTTTCCCACCCGTCTTTGTATATTGCTACAGCTCGTGCCATACCCTCTTGTTCAAAAATAGACGCCGATACAGAGTGATCATCGTCCAGGCATAGAAGAATCATAGGAGTTTTAATGGCGGCAAGCTCGTAGGCAGTAACTCCGAATGTGGCAATGGCAAGATCAGCCTTGCTCATTAGACTCGCCATATTTTTAACATTTGTACGTAATTTTAATGAGCGGGTTGCCTTTTGGACAAGTTGATCAATTTTTTCTACACGTGAATTTCCGTTTCCAACAACAATAGTTGCAGTAAAATTTTGATTGTTATTCTCCATGATGTCAATCACCTTTTCTGTCAAACCAGCAGGATCGCTTCCCCCCATAGTTATTAAAAGATGTCGTTCTTCTCCTTCGAGTGATAGCTGCGGAGTAGCAAACTGTTGACGAAGAATTACCCATTCCCACCCGACATATCGATGTCCTGCGAAACTATGCCAATCGAGGTCCCTGACCTGTGGAACAGGAGGGTAAAAAACCAAGTCAGCCTCAATACGTATTTTTTTTGAGTTGTCGATTATGACAATCAGTATCCCCTGTTTTTTTATGTTCACAATGTCCGCACAGGACAGGTCATTACGCGTATCCAGCACAAAAGCATCCGGCTTATTATTCATGGGGAGATCAGCAAACCAAATGCTTAATTCATTCAATCCTTTATATATTACAGGGAATCCGCTTTCTTGAACCAGTTGAATCCCAGCTTTACCATCACTCATAATAAATGTGACCCCATACCCATAACCATCCCGTAACCTTTCAGCTAAAGCCACACAACGCACCACATGCCCACTGTCATCCCGTGTGCGTCCCCCTTTTTGTGGCTCCCCGGCGCTTGCACCAGCTGAGGGTGCAAGCGTTGCCTCCACTACCCGCCAGCGTATCGCTGCTGACATCACATGGCATTCCTAGCCAGACTCAGGGAGTGTGGAG
>Ga0307987_1000151_pt1 | contig 42478 bp, 30 predicted proteins | sample EllFjometagen181_FD_203157 | JGI IMG/M metagenome (GOLD analysis project Ga0307987, IMG submission 203157) | Marine microbial communities from Ellis Fjord, Antarctic Ocean - #181 | ecosystem: Environmental > Aquatic > Marine > Unclassified | place: Southern Ocean | collected 2014-10-08 | reverse complement strand
TCAAGAACCTCGAGGTCGACCCCGACGTCCTGCGGGACCTCCCCGACGACATGCCCGAGAAGGTCCTGTATGACCGCATCGGCGAGATGTTCCCCTCGAAGGAGATGATCTTCGTCGGCATCGAGCATCCGGAGCTGTGGACCCCCGACACGCTGCACCAGGTCGAGGACCTGACCACCGCCGTCGAGGACCTGCCCGTGGTCCAGCAGGTGGTCTCCCCCACCAACGCCACCGTGGTGGTGGGCACCGACGTGGGCATGGAGATCCGCGACGCAGCCGTTCCCTTCCCGGAGACCGACGCCGAAGCCGAGGCCTTCCGCGACTTCCTGATCCAGCAGGACGCCCTGTCGGGCCTGGTGGTCAGCGAAGACGGCGCGGTGGCCGCCATGATGATCTTCCTCGAGGCCAACCTGCAGGTGACCGAGTCCCAGGCCGCAGGCCAAGTACTGGATGCGCTGAACGCCACCATCGCCAGTATCGGCGAGGGGGACCCCACGGCCCAGGCGGTCACCCTGTACCCAGCCGGTCGTCCGGTCACGACCTACGTCTCATCCAAGACCATCGGCAAGGAGACGGGGATGCTCACCTCGTCGGCCCTGCTGCTGATGATCGTATTGCTGGGCGCCCTGTTCGTGAACTTCCGCGGCATCTTCCTGCCCATCGGCGTGGTGGTGGGCGCCACCCTGTGGACCATGGGGGGCATGGGCTGGGCCGGCCTGGCCATGACCCACAGCACCGAAGCCCTGCCCATCATGCTCATCGCCATCGGCGTAGCCGACGGGGTGCACATCGTTCAGGCCTTCATGGTCCGCATCCGCACCCAGCAACGCAGGGCCGCGGTCATCTCCACCATGGACGACCTGCGCTGGCCGGTGATCATGACCTCGGTGACCTCGGCGGCGGGCTTCTTGGCCCTCAACACCTCCGGCGTCCGCAGCATCATGATCCTGGGCGGGCTCACCGCCTTCGGCATCGGCGTGGCGCTGCTGTTCTCCCTGTCCTTCGTGCCCGCCGTGCTGGTGCTGCTGCCCACCCCCAAGCGCGCCCGCGAAAAGCAGGCTGAACCGAAGGCCTCCATGTTGCAGCGCCTGCTGCGAGGCTGGGGTGACTGGCTCACCAGTCACAAGGCCTTAGCCACTGGCGTCATCCTGCTGCTGGTGGGGCTGTCCATCTTTGGCGCCACCAAAGTCCAGGTGGAGACATCGGTCAACGAGAACTTCCCCAAGGACAACCCCATCCGCATCGCCAGCGAGTTCTTCAACGACAACTTCGCCGGCGTCAGCAACCTGCAGGTGGTCTTCGAAGGCCAGCCGGGCACCGTGAAGAGCCCCGAGTTCCTGGCGCTGGTGGCCGAGTTCCAGGACTGGGCAGAAGCCCAGGATCAGGTGGGTGGTTCGTCCAGCATCGTGCCCATGCTCACCAGCATGAACCGAGTGATGCACGCCGGCGATCCCGCCTATGACCGCCTGCCCGGCGCCAGCGAGACCGAACAGGGCATCGACTACCAGCTGGACGAAGAGGGGAACGAGATCGAGGTCCCCATCACCCGCACCGTGGCGGGCTCCGAGGTGGTCAGCGGCTACTTCTCCCTGCTCGAGATGTCCGGCAAGCCCGGTGATCTGGCCAACTTCGTGACCGACGACTTCGGCTCGGCAAAGGTCACGGTGTTCCTCAAGTCCGACCGCAAGAAAGACCTGGACCGCATCGTGTCGGACGTGCGTAGCTGGCTGGACGATCACAAGGCCTCCGGCGCCGCGGGCGTCGAGGTGGAGATGACCGGCATGGCGGTGCTCATGCTGGCGGTCAACGACCTGATCACCCGTGGCCAGAGCATCAGCATCCTGGTGTCCCTGCTGCTGGTCTTCCTGCTCACCTCGGCCCAGTTCCGCTCGGGGACCTTGGGCCTGATCAACACCCTGCCCCTGTTCGTGGCCCTGTTCTTCAACTTCGGCCTGATGGGCCTACTGGGCCTGGACATCAACCTCATGACCATGGGTGTGGCGTCCATGGCCATCGGCGTGGGCGTGGACTACGGCATCCACTTCGTGCACCGCTACCGTGAAGACTTCGCCCGGCACGGCGAGCCCACCGCGGCCCTGCGGGGCACCATGGGCGAAGCCGGGGTGGCCATCTTCATGAACGCGCTGGCGGTGGCTGGGGGTTTCCTGGTCCTGATGCTGGCCTCATTCCAGGGAGTCAAGACCATGGGTCTGCTCATCAGCCTGATCATGGCGTTCTCGGCGCTCGGCGCCCTGACCATCCTGCCCCTCATCTTCACCGGGCTGCGCCCCAAGGCCGCCGAGAAGTTCGGCAAGGGCACGATCCTGGGCCTGGGGCTGCTGGTCCTGCTGCCGGCGCTGTCCCAGCCCGCCCACGCCGCAGACGGCGACGGCCGCGCCTTCATGGAGTCCGTACTCAACCGCTCGAGCTTCGAGGACATGCAAGGCACCTCCACCCTGACCATCACCGCAGCCAGCGGCAGCACCAAGGTCCGCACCTTCCAGATGGCATCCCGGGACAACGAAGAAGGCGAGAGCGACATGATCCTGTACATGCAGGAACCCGCCGACATGCGCGGCAACGCCTTCCTGGTGCTGGGCCATGCCGAGAGCGAAGACGAGCGCTGGATCTACATCCCGGCCCTGCACAAGGCGAACAAGATCGTGGGCTCCGGCCGCAAGGGCAACTTCATGTCCAGCGACTTCACCTACGATGACATCGGCAGCCCCGACATCGACGAGTGGGCCTGGACCCTCGGAGCCACGGTGGACGTGGACGGCCACCCCTGCCAAGAGGTCATCGCCAAGCCTGCCAGCGACAAGATCGCCAAAGACACCGGGCTGTCCGAAGTGCACTGGTTCATCGACAGCACCCTGAAGACCACCCGCAAGACCGAGTTCTACGACCGCCAGGGCGCCCTGTCCCGTCGCATGGTGGTGGAGAAGATCGAAATGTTCGGCGAGGTGCCCTTCGCCACCGACATGCTGATGACCGACCTGGGCTCGGGCCGCACCAGCCGCATGACCATGAGCGAGCTGATGGTCGATGCTGGTGTGGTGGACGGGTGGTTCACCAAGCGGGCGCTGCAGAATGGTTTCTAGTCCCATCATCGCCATCGCGGTCGCCGCCTCGGCCCACGCCGCCGAACCCATCGAGCTGCACGGCTACGCCAAGGCCACAGGCTCCGTGGGCTTCGAGGACCCCGTGATGCTCGAGGGTTCATCCCGGCTGCAGGTGGACGCCTCGGGTCGCCAGGGACCCGCGGACTTCAGAGCCACCTTCGACCTGGACCTCGAGGCCAGCGCCACCGACCCGGGCAACCCCGGCGATCGGGACGCCGATCTGTCCATCCTGCCCGTAGAGCTCAAAGTGGGCCTACACCAGCAGCACTACGATCTGGTGCTGGGCAAGCAGTACGTGTTCTGGGGCCAGACCGACTGGACCAACCCCACCGACCTGTTCACCCCCTGGGACTACGTGAACATCTCGAACGAGCTCGAGGACTACCGCATCGCCCCCTGGGCCGTGCGGGGCACGGGCTACCTCGGGGATGTGAGCCTGGATGTGGTGTGGGTCCCGTGGGCCCAGCCCCACGCCATGGGACTGGACGCCATGGCCACCGAAGACATCGGCTTGGCCGACCCGGTGATGCCCCCCGACGACCTCGCCCACAGCGACGTCGGGGCCCGGCTCTCGGCCCTGTTCTGGGGCTTCGACGCCTCCGTGATGGCTTTCCACGGCATGGACAAGCGTCCGAGCATGAACATGGTGATGGACTTCGAGCTGGACCCCTTCCTGCAGCTCGAACCCCACTACGGCATGATGAGCGCCGTGGGCGGTGACCTGTCCCGAGCCATCGGCTCCCAGCTGCTGCTGAAGGTCGAGGCCGCCAACACCTGGACCGAAGACCTCGACGGTGACGACCCCACAGTGCGCAATCCCGAGCTGGCCAGCGTGGCCGGGCTCACCTGGGTGCCCCACCCCAACTTCAACATCACCGTGCAGGGCACCTCGAACCACCTGTGGCGCCACGACCCCGACCAGGACCTCGCTGCGCTGCAGGCCCTGGGGGATCCAGACCCACAGGTAGACCCCGTCGACGCCTGGGGCCTGGTGGAGCGGGTAGCCTGGACCTGGCAGGACACCGTCTCCGTGAGCGTGGTGGGCGTGCAGGGCCTACCCGACGGCGACCACTTCGAGCTGGGCTACGCCAGCTGGCGCGCCGCTGACGGGCTCACGCTGCTGGCCGGCGTGCTGCTGTTCGGCGGCCCCGAGGACACCCGCTTCGGCGCCATGAAGTCCGAACGCCGGGCGTTCACCGAGGTCAAGTACGCGTTCTAGACCCTAACGATCCGTGTCGGTGTCGGTGTCGGTGTCCGCATCGGTGTCGGTGTCAGTGTCACCCTCTTCCGGGATGTAGTCCCAGGTGATGGTGTAGATGACGTTGCTGGGGTCGACTTCGCCGATGGACACCAGGCGGCTCTCCGGTCCATTGCTGGTGGTCCACCCGATGGTCTCCTCGGCCTCGATGCCTGCATCGTCGATGCAGGCGAGCTCCTCGGGGTTCCCGCAGACGGAGTCGGCGTGCACGGTGATGATGGCGTCCGCGTTGGGCTCGGCACTGGTGGTGACCACCAGATCCGCGATCCTATCCGTGGAGATCTTGTAGACGATGTCCCGCGCGGTGTTGTTGCCGGTGCCCGGCGCACAGGAGCTGAAGCATTCCACTTCGTCCTCGTAGCGGCCGCTGGCCCGGTGAGGCAGCGTGAAGGGGCCGGCCATGCCCGCGAAGTCCAGATCGATGGGGTTGGTGCAGGTGCCCTCGGGATCGGCGTCGGCGTCGGCGTCGGCATCGGCGTCGGCGTCGGCATCGGCATCGGCATCGGCGTCGGCGTCGGCGTCGGTGTCAGCGTCGGTGTCAGCGTCGGTGTCGGTGTCGGTGTCGCCTTCACCGCCGCTGTCGTCGTCGGGCATGCAGGCCAGCCCGTCGAGGTGAGTACCTTCGCCGCAGTAGATCTGGCGACAGCCAGGAAGGATCATGGCGAGGACGAGGAGAGGCTTGATCATGGGGTACCTTCACCGTGGTCAGGGGACGCAGCTGCCGAATAACGCGCGGGCGCTCGCAGAGGGATTACGGCACCGATCAGATTGGGCCCACTTCGCCGACAGTTCGACAAGCAGAGATGGCTTCTCGTCGGGGCTGCGGACGCAGCCTCGCGCCGCTCATCAAGCGGCGAAGATGGGGGGGAGAGGCGGTGGCCGCCTCGGATAGGGGGGAAGAATCTGTCTTCCCCCCAAAAATGCCGAGATTAGGACCCGCCATCCAGCAGGGGCAACAGACGATTGGGGTAGTCGGTGATCACACCGTCGACCCCCATCGCGAACAGCTCGAGCGCCCTCTCGGGCTCGTTGACGGTCCAGGTGAACACCCGGTAGCCCCGGCGCTTCATGCGGCGCACGTAACGGGGTTGGGCGCGCTGGTGATCCATCATCAGCAGGTCGGGCTGGGCCTTGCCGTTGAAGAGTAGCTTGGACAGCACCAACTTCTCGACGAAGGAGTTGTCCTCATACGCGGAGAAGCCCCGGTAGATCTGACCCCGCAAGATGTCCGGGTTTCGCAGCCGCACCGCCTCGAGCATCAGGGGGCTGAACGACGTGACGATGACCCGGTCCCCGAAGCCCTGCTCGGCCAGCAGCGCCACCAGCTTGTCGGCCACCAGCCCGTTGTCGGTGTTGCGATCCGCCTTGACCTCGATGTTGATCAGCACCCGAGGGCCGATCTCCCGGAGCACGTCCGCCAGCAGCGGGATGCCCTCGCCCGCGAACTCTGCGCTGTGGTGGCTGCCCACGTCGAGCCCGGCCAGCTCCGACCAAGGGGTCTCGGCCACGCGACCCTCCACCCCGGCCAGGCGCATGAGATCCCAGTCGTGGATTACCACCAGCTCGCCGGTGGCGCAGATCATGGTGTCCAGCTCGAAGGACACCCCCAGATCCGCCGCGCGCTCGAAGCCCGCCATGGTGTTCTCTGGGGCCAGCCCCCGGGCGCCGCGATGGCCCATCACCACGGGTGTGTCGGCGAACAGAGCGTCGGACGGGCGGGGGTGGTGGGTCGCACAGCCCGGCAGCACCATCGCCAGCAGCAATCCAGGGGAACGCAGCAATGTGCGGCGGAGAGACATAGGACTCCAGGAGCGAGATGGACCGAATCCATAGCATCCGATGGCCGCAGCCGATGGTAAGCTCCGCCCCGGCAGGGCCAGGAGAAGACCATGCGAACCCACACCACCGCTGCAGCGAGGGCTCTGGCCCTCGCGACGCTGCTGCTGAGCGGCTGCTTCGACCCGATCGATTGCGCGGACTGCGAGGATGACACCGAAGCCCCTGGCGCGCCCGCCCTGGATCTGGGCGAGACGACCATCGACTTCGGCGAGGTCCGCATCGGCGAGACGGCGCGAGAATCTCTGGGCGTGGGCAACGCGGGCACCGCCCTGCTCGAGCTTTCCGACATCGCGGTGACCGAGCCGTTCATCGCCCGCTACGACGGCGGCATCAGTGTGGACGCCAACAGCTCCGCCATGCTCACCATCGAGCTGACCGCGACCGCAGCGGCGGATCTCACGGGGACCCTGAGCTTCACCTGGAACGATCCCGACGTCGGTGATGGCAGCTTGGTGGAGATCGATCTGAGCGCCAGCGTGCCCGAGGACACTGGGCTGGACTAGGTGCGGTGGCCAGCACGCTGGCGCTCGATGCTTGCTTGCCTCCACCTGGAAAACCAACATCATCATCGTAGGGGAGGACTTCACGTCCCCCCGCCCAGCGCCACCGTTCCTCGGGCTCGCCCCCCCCCGTGGTTACACTCGATCCATGCCACCCCGCAGTACGTCCCGCTCCACCTCTCAGCAGTTGCTGGTGGAGCTCCACGATCCTCCCGGTGATCTCGAGGACGCCAGCACCCGCCGTGAAGCCCGCAAACAGATCCTGCGGCACCTGCGCGGCCTCACGGACGATCTCGGCCGGGACATGGTGAGCTGGGCCATGCCCGAGGTGCTCCCCCGCACCACCGCGGCCCTCACCCATCGCCTCGAACTGCTCGGCCAGGGCACCAACCCCAGCCTGGACCCGAGCCGCTTCCTGCGCCTGCGCCTCAACCCGCCCTACGGGGCCGACGATCTGCTCGCCTCCTGGGGGGACACAGCCCCACCCACCCTCACCAAGCGCGACGACGCGGCACCCGATGGCAGCCCCGAGGGCGCCATCAAGGAGCTGGCGCGGATGCCCGGCGAAGTCCTGTGGCAGCCCAACCTGGGGGAGCCCCCCGGCGGCATGGCCGTCTTCGAGCAGGATATCTGGCCGGGCCAGGCGGGCCAGGGGGTGCGGGTTGCGTTTTTGGCCCCCGGCTACCAGCCGACCCACCCCGACTACCGCCAGCTCGAGGTCAAGGACCTACGTCCCCCCAAGCGCCACGATCGCGGCCTGGGCACCTGGACCCTGGGGGTGCTCTTCGCACAGCCCATCCACGATGGGTTGGTGGGCATCTGCCCCCGGGCCGAGGCCGTGTTCGTGCGCCCGTGGACCGAACGGCCAGGGGGCGGCGAGCACCACAGCAGCGCCGACGCCGTGGCCCTGGCCTGTACCGCCCTGCGGGCGGGGGACGTGCTGCTGCTGGCCCACACCGGCAAGGCACTACCCGCCGAGGCCGACCACGCCACCTTCACCGCCATCCGGGTGGCCACCGCCCTGGGCATCCACGTGGTGCAGGCCGCCGGGGACGACCCCCACGACCTGGACGCCGCCGAGCACAGCGGTGCGTTCCAGCGTGCACACCGGGACTCCGGCGCGGTGATGGTCACCGGCTACCTGCGTCGGCCCCTGCCGCCCCCCATGATCACCACCCGCATCCGGGGCGCCTTCGGCACCCGGGTGGACGCCCATGCCCCGGCCCCCATCTACACCACCAAGCCCTCGGGCACCCACCGCCACCTGGTGCAGTGGTTCCAGGGCAGCACCGCCGCCGCCACCCAGGTGGCCGGCGTGATCGCGGTGGCCAGCGCCGCCGATCAGCAGCGCACGGGAGCGCCGGTGACGCCTGAGCGAATGCGCGCCCTGCTCACCGCCACCGGCACCCCGGCGATGATGGAGAGCGACGAAGCCATCGCGGGGACTCAGCCCAACCTGGGGGCGCTGCTCGAGGCACTGCAGGCCCTCAAACACCACAATCGATAGAGCCAGCGAGGTCGAGCCCTAACGGCCGACGCACGGCAACAACTGCAGATGGTTGAGGTAGACGATCCCGGTCAAGTCAGGCTCGACCGTGATGGAGAACTCGCTGCAGGCCGCGACGCTAGCTGCGCTGATGTAGACAGGACCACACTGATCCGAGCTGTCCAGTCCGCTGCTGTTGGGGGTGATGGCGCAGATATTGCAGCTACCTGCCCAGTCAGACATGCCCGTTCCAAGCGTGAAGGCATCCGTGGTATCTCCAGCGGCATAGGACACGTAGCCGATCTCCATCACGTAGTACTGGTTGAAGGTGTCAGCGCTGGTGATGTCCTGGAAGACCGTGGTCTGCACGCCCGATGTGCTGCGCTCCATGAACAGCGAACCAGTGGTCCAGTTGGAGTATTCCTGCGCCCAAGGGTCATCCGTGCCGGCGCTGTTGCGGTCGTAGACACCCCAACCACAGCCCTTGCTTGCCCCGCATCCGTCAAAGCTGGCGTCCCACAGGATATTGGTCCCCAGGGTGATCTCGGACAAGCCATCGGTGACCCCACCGCAGTCATTGTCCACACCGTCGCAGTACTCGAAGGCACCTGGAAAGACGTAGTCATCGCTGTCATCGCAGTCCGTGGCGTCGGCCAGATAGCCCGAGGGTTGATCGCAGGCGGTGGTGCTCATCGCAGCATCACCGTACCCATCGATGTCGGCGTCGGCGAACCACGTGTCCGCATCCAGCGCGTCGTCCTCGTCCACGTCCCCGTCACAGTCGTCGTCATAGCCATTACACAGCTCATCTGCGTCTGGGCTGGTGCCCGAGTCGGCGTCGTCGCAGTCCGTGTCGACGGCGACGTAGCCGCTGGGCTGGTCGCAGGCATCCATGGTGGTGTCAGGGACACCGTAGCCGTCACCATCACCGTCCATGAACCAGGTGGAGCCGTCCACCGGTTCCTCATCGATGTCGCCATCGCAGTCGTTGTCCGCCCCGTCGCAGTATTCGTTGGCATCGGGGTAGATGCTGGCGTCGGCGTCGTCGCACTCTTCGCAGGCAGGGTAGCCGTCGCCGTCGTCATCGACGTAGCCGGTGGATCCGTCGCAGTTGTAGTCGGCGGGATCCGAGCAGTCGTCCTCGGTGGCGCCGGGGTTGAAGGCGGTGTCGCCGTCGTCGCAGTCGCCGCCGACATCGGCGTAGCCGCTGGGCTGCTCGCAGGCGACGGTGGTGTCGTCGTCGATCCCGTATTCGTCGCCGTCGCCGTCCAGGTACCAGGTCCCGACATCCACCGCGTCGTCGTCGTTCACCTCGCCGTCGCAGTCGTGATCCACACCGTCGCAGTACTCGTCGGCGTCCGGATAGATGCTGTCGTCGTCGTCGTCGCAGTCCGTGGCGTCGTCCTCGCCGGTGTGATCGGCGAGCGGGTCGCAGGCCTGCACCGGGGCACCGAAGCTGTCACCGAAGCCGTCGCCATCGGCATCGGGGTACCAGTCGGTCGCGTTGCTCACGCTGTCGTCGTCGTCGTCGATGAGCTCGTCACAGTCGTTGTCCACACCGTCGCAGACCTCGTCGGCCGCGGGGTGGATAGCCACGAAGCTGTCGTCGCAGTCGGTGGCGTCCAGCACCGCATCCGACGGCGCCTCGCATGCCTCGAGGGAGGCGTTGGCATCGCCGTAGCCGTCGCCGTCCACGTCGGCGTACCAGGTGCCCATGGCCCCAATGGCGGCGTCGTTGTCGTCGCAGTCCTCGTCGTACTGCAGGCCGTCGCCGTCCAGGTCCATACGATCATCGTGATCGCCGTCGGTGATCCAGACACAGCCTGCGATCAGCAAGCAGACCAGCATGGAGATCCTCGTCATGGCGTCCTCGCGCGGGGGTGGAGACAGCCTGAAGCCTCGCACGAAACCGTCCCGGGAACAACGCAGCCTGCTCTGAGGGCCGAAAGGAACGCCGAAAAAGGCCCCTGTTCGCTGGACTCCAGGCAGCACTCCCCCTCTGCAATCCATGCCCTGGTATACTCTCTGGTCTTCCGACTCCTCCGCGGCTGCGTCTGTTGCAGCGGCGCCCGGGGAGCCCAGGGCCGGGAGGGCCCATGCTCTACTTCCTCATGCTGATGATGGCGATGGCCCAAGCGGCGCTGGTCAAGGTCGATGCGGCCGATGACCCACTGCTGGTCTACATCAACGGCCAGTACCAGGGCATGACCCCGGTGATCCTCGAGTTCGACGACGGCTTCTACAAGGTCGACTTCCGCGAAGACGAGTTCACCGGGCGCACCATGCGCTTCAGCCTCGACGTCCGCGGACAGACCAAGGGCAAGCTGACCTGCGACTGGAACATCGACGACTTCCGCATGGTCTGGGCCGAGGACCTACAGCGCTCGAGCAGCCAAAGCGCCAGCTCCGGCTCCAGCGGCAGCGATGCGCGCCGCCAGGCGGAAGAACGAATGCAGGCCGAGCTCGAGCGCCGCCGGCAGGCGGAAGAAGATCGGCGCAGAGAAGAAGAAGAGGAAGAAGACTGGGAGGATGAAGGCGACCTCGACTGGGCCGACGAAGACCTCGCCGTCGAACCAGACGAAGACGACCTGGACTGGGAAGAAGAAGAGCGCCTGCGCGCCCAGGCCGAAGCCGAAGAATCCGAGCGCCGCCTGGCCGAGGCCGAAGAATCCGCCCGCCGCCGCGCCGAGGCCGAAGAATCCGCCCGCCGCGAGCAGGAACAAGAACAGGCCGACGACCTGGCCACCCAGGCCCGACGCCTCCAAGAAGAATCCCGCCAGCTCGCGGCCGAAGCCAGGCGTCGCTCCGAAGAAGCCGGTCGCCTGGCCGCCGAAGACGCCCGACGCAAGGCCGAAGAAGCCACCCGACGCAAGGCCGAAGATCGCGCCCGCCGCGAGGCCGAAGCCGAGGCCACCCGCCTCGCCGAGCAGCAGCGCCGGGAAGAAGAAGCCGAGCGCAAGCGCACCGAAGAAGCCGAGCGCCGTGCCGCCGCGGAAGAAGCCCGGCGTCAGGCCGCCGAAGACCGCCAGCTGGCGGAAGAGCAGCGCCTCGAAGAAGATCGCGCCCGCAAGGCCGCCGCCGAGAAGGCCCGCAAGGCCAAGTTCATGCCCTTCCGCAACGAAGGCGAAGCCGCCATGAACGCCGGCGACACCCGGCTGGCCCTGCGCGCCTACCGCAAGGCCGTGGCCGCTGGCGACACCGACCGGGACACCGCCGTCAAGATCCGCGATATCGAAGCCGAGTCGGGCAGCGTCCGTCTCACCGTCAAGGGCATCGAGACCGACCAGGCCACCACCGTGACCCTCGACCCGCCCCAGGGCGAGCCCTTCGAGGCCGACGCGGTGTATGGCACCCGCTACACCTTCAACGACGTCCCCGCAGGCGTCGCCCTGGACCTTCGGGCTGCGGGCGTGGGCTACAAGCCCCTCGAGACCACCCTCGAGCCCATCCGCGCCAAGCGCCAAGCCCGCCTCAACGCCGAGCTGTCCTGGCTGGGCACCGCCACCCTCGAGCTGGCCGACTGGCCCGATGATGTCGAGGTCACCATCACCGACCTGGGGGTCAAGCATCAGCCCACCGAGCTGGGCGCATTGCAGGTCACCGCCGGACGCCTGGTGGTGGCCCTGGACGGTCCCAGCGGCAAGCGGCAGTACCTGCTGACCCTGGATGTCGACGCCACCCACACCATCTCCATCCGGGACGAGCTCCCCGGCGCTGTACGCCTGGCAGGCGTTCCCGCCGGCAGCCGCCTCGGCCTGGCCAGCTGCCCCGACGGCGCCAAGCTCAGCACCACCAGCGTGGACCGCGACGCCGACGCCCAGCAGCAGGACGGCGTGGCCATCGCCGAACCCGTGCTGCTCCAGAACCTGCCCCCGGGCCCCTACACCCTCTCCGTGGACCACCCCATCCTGGGCACCGGCCGCGTGAGCTTCGAGCCCGAGCCCGGCGAGACCACCGACGCCAGCTTGGTGTGGGAGTCCATGTCCAAGGCCGCCGCAGTACGCCAAGCCCGCCAGGACTGGGAACGCCGCCATGCCAGGTCCAAGAAGATGCCCCTGGCCACCAAGGCCGCCATCGGCGCCGCCGGGGCTTCCCTGGCCGTGGCCGGTGTCACCGCCGCTAGGTTCGTCGGCTCCATCAGCGACCGCTCCAGCCTGAGCGACATCAGCGACAGCTACGACCAAGCCATGGCCGACGGAGAATACGGGTCCGCCTGGGACCTCTTCTCCCAGCAGACCGACATGCAAGACAGCCTGCGGTCGTCCAACACCTTCACCGTGGGTGGCCTGGGCGTGACCGTGGCCGGCCTGGGCATCTCCACCACCCTGTACCTGCGGGGCCGGGCCAAGAAGAACTCCGTCGAGGAATGGGACCTGTGGTCCCTACGCGGACTGGACAGCAGCCCAGAGCCAGCGCGACTCCCCGAGCGCGACGAAGAGCCCGAGGCTGAGGCTGAGGCTGAGGCTGAGGCTGAGGCTGAGGCCAAGCCCGAGGCCGAACCCGCCGAAGACGAGGCTCCCCAGACCGATCCCGAGAACGACGAGTTCTACATCGGCCCCGAGGACGAGGTCGAGCACGACTTCTCCATCGACGAGGAAGAGTTCGAGATGGACGAACCCACCACCGACGACCTGCCCAGCGAAGGCTCGGACGAGGAAGGAGCATGACCATGCGCACCACCCTCGTCCTGATGTTCCTCACCAGCGCCTGCGGCGGCGACCGCGCCCCCGGGCCCAGCCTCATCACCCTGACCCCGGCCGTCCCCGACACCGGCGACGATCTGATCGTGACCATCGACACCGAAGCCCTCGACCCCGAAGGCGACGCCGTGGTGTACAGCTACCTCTGGTACAAGGACCACGAGCTGCAGTCCGACTACAGCGAAGCCACCCTCCCCGCCGACGCCACCACCAAAGGCGACACCTGGAGCGTCGAGGTGATCGCCGTGGGCGACGGGCTCGAAGGCCCCGCGGTAGAGGCCGAGGTCACGGTGGTCAACGCCTTGCCTACGGTCGAAGTCGTCATGCAGTCCGAGTCACCGCTGTCCAACGAGGACATCGTGGCCAGCGTCACCGCGGTGGATCTCGACGGCGACACCGTCGCCCTGGACTGGTCCTGGACCCTTGACGGCGTGGCCACCAGCCACTCCGGCGACACGGTCTCGGCCGACGAGACCCTGCGCTGGCAGACCTGGGAAGTCTTCGTGCTACCCTACGACGGCGCCGAATACGGCATCACCGGCACGGCCGCCGCCATCGTGGGCAACGCTCCGCCCACCGTCGACAGCGTCACCATCAGCCCAGAGGAAGCCTACGAGGACACCGTCCTCGAGGCCATCGTCGCCACCAGCGACCTCGAGGGTGACGTCCCCAGCATCACCTATGCCTGGTACGTGGACGGCAGCCTGGCCACCGACGCCACCGACGCCACCCTCACGGGCGACCACTTCGACAAGGACCAGGAAGTCTGGGTGGAGATCACCGCCTCGGACCCCTACGACTCCGCCAGCCCCGTGGCCAGCGGCAGCGTCACCATCCTCAACACGCCGCCCACCCTCACCACGGTCACCATGGACCCAACAGAGCTGTACGAAAGCTCCGTGGCCACCTGCATCGGCTCCGATCTGGCCGACATCGACGGCGACGACTTGAGCCAAGCCTACGCCTGGTTCGTCAACAGCAGCGAGGTCAGCAACGACGCCAGCATCGACGGCACGCTCTTCAACCAGGGCGACAGCGTCTACTGCAGCGTGGGCGCCGACGACGGCGAAGTGGTCGGCCCCACGGTGGAGTCCGAGATCCGCACGGTGCTCAACGCTCCACCCGTGGTCCCCAGCGTGTCCATCGCCCCCAGCTCTCCGGTCGAAGGCGACACCATCATCGCCACCGTCGGCACCCCCACCGATGCAGACGGCGATCCCGTGACCACCAGCTATGCCTGGTACGTGGACGGCAGCGTGGTCTCCACGGCGACAGAGCTGAGCAGCAGCTACTTCTCCAAGCACCAAGACATCCACCTCGAGGTCACCCCTCACGACGGCTTCGGCTACGGCGACCCCACGGCCTCGGCCACCGTCACCGCCATCAACACACCGCCGTCGTTCACCGGGCTGAGCACCGATCCCGGCGAAGCTGCCTGGGGTGGCTCCCTGTCCGCGCTCACCTCGGGCTGGTCGGACGCCGACGGCGACGCGGAGTCCTACGACTACGCCTGGTACGTGGAGGGCAGCCTGGTTGGCAGCGGCTCGAGCCTGGATCTGTCCAGCTTCGCCCGCGGCAACGAGGTCTACCTCGAGGCCACCGCCAACGACGGCGACGACACCGGCAACACCCTCACCACCGACCTGATGGTGATTCAGCGCCTACTGTACGCCTCCGACGCCGACATGGTCTTTGAGGGCAGCGCAGGCGACAACGCCGGCTACGCCCTGAGCCTGGCGGGCGACCTCACCGGCGACGGCGTGTCCGACATCATCGTGGGCGCCCCGGGCAACAACAACGAGGCCAACGACGCCGGCGGCGTCTACCTGGTCTCCGGAACCAGCACGGGCACCGTCGACTACAGCAGCGCCCAGGCGTTCCTGTGGGGCACCGAGGTCGACGAGGAAGTGGGCTGGTCGGTCTCCGGCCTGGGCGACGCTACGGGCGATGGCTACGACGACTTCATCGTGGGTGTTCCCAGCGACAGCACCTTCGCCAGCACCTCCGGCGCTGCCTTCGTCATCCCCGGTCCCATCACCAGCGACGCCGAGCTGGGCACCGCGGGCATCGCCATCTTGGGCACCACCACCGACGAGCAAGTGGGCTGGTCCGTGGCGGGCGCCGGCGACGTGGACAACGACGGCTACAACGACATCCTGGTGGGCGCCTACGGCCGCAGCAGCGGCACCGGTGCGGCCTACCTGGCCTACGGCCCCTTCACCAGCACCCACTACTCCACCACCATGGACATCACGATGGCCGGCGAGGTCACCGGCGACCAGGCGGGCTGCGCGGTAGCCAGTGCCGGTGATGTGGACTCCGATGGCTACGACGACATCCTGGTGGGCGCGGAAGCCGAGAGCTCCGTGTACTCCGAAAACGGGGCGGCCTACCTGCTGTTCGGACCGGTCACCACCTCCTGGGGCCTGGCCTATGCCGACACCAAGCTCACGGGCGAAGCCGACTGGGACAACGCCGGCTACGCCCTGTCCGGCGGCGGCGACATCGACGGCGACGGCGCGGATGACGTGCTGGTGGGCGCCCGCTGGGAAGACAGCGGCGGCTCGGCCGCCGGCGCCTGCTACCTGGTGACGGGCCCCTCGACGGGCACCGCCAGCCTCTCCACGGCCCAGGCCAAGCTCATCGGAGACACCAGCAACGAGCTGGCGGGCAACGCGGTGGTGGGCCTGGGCGATCTCGACGGCGACGGCTACGGCGATCTGGCCGTAGGCGCCGAAGGCGACGCCTCCCTGGGCACCAACACCGGCGCCACCTTCATCCTGCTGGGTCCGCTGACCGGCACCATCGCCGTGCGGGACCAGGCCTACGCCACCATCCAAGGCGACACCGTGGGCGACAAGCTGGGCTACGCCATCGCGGCGGGCCAGGACATGGACGGCGACGGCACCCCGGATCTGGTGCTGGGCGCCCCCTACGAAGACAGCAACGGCACCTCATCGGGCGCCGCCTACCTGTTCTCCGGTGCGGACATCTAGACCCATGGGCGACGCCTGGGGCTTCCTGCTGCTGCTGGCAGCCTGCACCCCCACGTCCGACACCGCCAGGCCCGTAGATCCCTGCGACCACGACGGCGCCCTGGCCGGCTGCCTGGAGCCCACACAAACGCCCGAGCACTACGCGTCCATGTCGAGCATGTACTTCGACACCATGGACTACTCGGTGGAGCTCGAAGCGTGGCCCCCGTACAGCGAACGGGTAGCCCGCTGGGAGTGGCCCCCGTGGCTCAAGCTCACCGCCTACACCAAGGAAAACATCGAAGCCACCGACACCCTGCTCACCCTGTACCCCTCCATCGTGCCCGAGCGGACCTGCCAGGCCTTCGACACCCAGCCCTTCGGCCGCTGCTATGTGGTCTTCTACTACGACGCCCACAAAGGCCAGGGCTGCCCCATCTACGAAGAGTTCAGCTTCAACGACGCCGGGGAGATCACCTGGATCGAGGCCTGGTCCGACGTGGACGGCCTGCGCCCTACATCCGACGACGACCCCTGGGGCGAACAAGGCGACATCGGCCGCCTGGCCACGCGTATCCCCGGCCTGGGCAACCCCGAGGGCCTGATCGATCTCGAGAGTTCCTGGATGCAGGACGCCGCCCAAGCCGACGCCGACGTGGCCGACTTCGTGTACAGGGCCAGCGACTGGCAAGCCACCTGGCTCGAAGAGTACGCCAACGCTCCGGACGACTACTGGGACGTGGGGTGTGGGTGGTAGAGTGTCTGGGGCGAGGGACCGAACAGCCTCACCACCGGAGGGACACCATGTCGAAGCCACGCATCCTGATGTTCGTCGTGCCGCTGCTGCTCTCGCTTCCATCCTGCAGCATCGTCCAACCCTGCGTCGACAATTGCCGCGACGACGCTGGTTTCTTTCGAGAATGCATGGACGATGACGGCCTCCTCTGCGACGGCCGGATCGCCATGAACTGCGTCGACGATGTCGACGCGATGCTCGACGCATCCGACCAGTCCCGAGAGGGGAGAAACCCGGACTGGGATCAGCTCCTGGACGAAGGGTCCTACCACTACTGCGAGTCCCCAGGTGAGTGGCTGCGTAGCTGCAAGGCCCTGTCCCGAACGCGCACCCGCAGGGAAGACCTGTCCGGCAAGGTCGACCGGCGCCAGACCTGCCGCGATGAAGGAACCTCCGAGTGGTCACAGATCATGGAGGACCAGGACTGCGACGCCTTCTGCGACTACCTCTCTGGCGCGATCTCCCTGGAGCCCGAGCTGACCCCGAACGATGCCCTGATCCGGCTGAGGCACGGGACGGTCGTTCGCCCCCTCGATCTCTGATTCCGCTCCATGGGCCAAGGATCCGAACTCGGGAGCAGAGAATGATGTCCCCCTCCCACTACCACCGCCAGACCGCCATCCTCCTGTGTCTGCTCACCGCGGGCTGCCCAAATCCGCCCGGCAGCTCCAAGCCCAACGACACGGGCCCCTGCCCCACCTGGTACTTCGATCGTGATGGTGACGGCTACGGCCAGACCGACCGAGCGGTGGTCTCATGCGGCGAACCTATGGATCATGCTTTGCTCGATGGAGACTGCGACGACGACGATGCCACCAGCTACCCGGGCGCACCAGAGCTGTGCGACATGCTGGACAACGACTGCGACGGCACCGTTGACGAGGACGTGGAGCTGCTACCCTGGTACCCGGACAGCGACGGGGACGGCTACGGCGATCCCTTAGGCGAGCCCGTCGACGGCTGCGCCGCACCCGAACGCTACGCCGGCGAGCCCACCGACTGCGACGACGACGATCCCCTGGTCCATCCGGGTGCCGAAGACCTGCTGTGCGATGGGCTCGACGCCGACGTCATAGGGTCTAGTCCCGCACCAGCGGCTCGAAGAACTCCCAGATCACCTCGGCCGCCACCAACTCCTGGCTCACGATACCGATGCGCTCTTCCTTGACGTACTGGGGCCCGCTGGGCCAGGTGTGGCCGCCGCCGATGACCTGGTACAGCTCCACCGCCACGCCGCTCTGGCAGCTCGCCCAGCGCTGGTGGTGGATGGAGGTCCCGTCGTCCACCTCGTCCAGGTCCCACTCATCGGGATCGCCCGTGCAGGCGTTGTGGTCCACCCAGTACGCGATGGTGGCGTCGGTGGAGAGCACCACCCCCTGGTTGTCGCTGTCGACCTCTCCTCCCTCGTAGGGGACCAAGGGGTCCTCGGTGCCGTTCATGAGCAGCATGGACAGGGGCGCTGTGGGGGCACAGTCCAGGTGCACCGCCTCGGGCATGGCCGAGATGATGGACGCCACCGCCGCGAAGCGTTCGGTGCGCTCGCAGGCCAGACGCTGGGCCATCATGCCGCCGTTCGAGATGCCGGCGATGTAGACCCGCTCGGGGTCGACACTGACATCGTCAGCGACCGCCTCGAGCAGCGCATCGAAGTAGGCCACGTCGTCCACGCCAGCCTCTTCCGCGGGGCTGCCGCCGCGGCCGTCGGCCCAAGATCGACGGTAGCCGTCGGGGTAGACCACGATGAAGCCAGCCTGGTCCACCAATTCGTCGAAGCCCGAGCTACGGGCCATGCTGCGAGCGGTGCCCAGGCGACCGTGCACGGCGATCACCAGGGGCAGCGGCTGGCTGCCATCGTAGTCGCTGGGGGTGTGCAGCAGGTAGCGCCGCGAGAAGCCGTCCACCCGCAGTCGGCGGACGTCGCAGCCCATCAGCGAGAGCGCGAGAACCAGGCCGATGAGCTGCAGTACAGGTCGCATGGCCACGCGCTCCTAGGGCTCGATGGGTCTACTCGACCCTACGGCTCGATGGGGTAGCTGAACTGGGCCGAGGCGCCCGCGCCGTTGTTGCCGTCGGGGTAGCTCACCGTGAAGATGCACTCGCCTTCGGCCACGCCGGTGACGCTGAACCAGCCGTACTCGTGGTCGCCGGTCTCCACCGGCTCGGTGTCGGTCACGGTGCAGATGTCCGGGGTGTCGCTGACCACGGTGTTGTCCACCTCGGCCTGACACAACGCCAGATCGTCCAACAGGGGCCGCACATAGAAGCCGTTGGTGTCGCCCACGTCGATGTCCTCGACCACATAGGCGATGGGCTTGTCCACGCCGTTGATGGCCGAAGGCGCTACCACGTTCATGGTCAGGGTGGTGTCGTCGATGTCGGAGGAGAGCACGGTGACGCCGGCCGCGACGGCGGTGTCGAAAGCCATCCACTGCTGCCCGCTCTCGGCGCTGACCAGGGTGGCTGCGGCGGTGTCGGCGGTGAGGGGGTAGTAGCCGTAGCCAATGACTGGCTGGGAGTTCTCCATCTGCATCTCGAAGGGCAGCCAGATGCGCTGATCCGTCAGGTAGTTGCCCTGGGTCTCACCGCCGCAGGTGTGCCACATGGCCAAGACCTCCGGGACCTTGGCCTGCATGTTGATGGAGTCGGTCAAGGTCTCGCCGCTGGCGGTGGTGCCCTCGACCTGGAGCAGAGCCAGGCCCTCGCCCGTGCCCGCCACGGTAATGCTGGCGCCCTCGAAGCTCTCAACGTCGAGCACGGCGGGGTCGTCGTAGCTGGCATCGCTGAGGTCGATGGCCTGGAAGGTCCCAACCTCGCGGACCGAGATGTCGAGATAGGCGCCCACGGCGATGGGCTTGTTGAAGTCGGTGATCCAGTCGTCAGCGTCGTAGGAGAACTGGAAGTTCCCCTCGTTGCCAGTGAGGGTGGACTGGCAGGCCACGGCCAGCAGCAGGGCCGCGCTGAGAACGTTGGTGGTCGAGAGCTTGGACATGGTCTTCCTCCGGGTTGCTCGGAAGTATACGGCTTGTTCTTCCGAGCGTACAGCCCTTGGACCCACGGGGCGGGCAACAGTGGAAAGCCTTTTTTGGTACGTCGTCCGCGTCGAAAGGCCGCACCGAGCCGATGACCCCGGCCCAGTGCACATCCTCGTGGGGTGGGCGAGCACCAGAAACCATCACGTCGAGCGCCGGTGAGCCAGTCGGCCAACAGGTGGGCTCGGGCTGGGATATCCTGGCGGGGTCAAGCAGAGAGGCACCCCTATGTCCCGCGCATTCCTCCCCATCCTGGCCACCGCCCTGTTCCTCGCCACCGGCTGTCCCCCCGACAAGACCGATGACACCGGGGAACCCCCAGATCAGACCACCGACCTGGACGGCGACGGCTACGCCGACGACGTGGACTGCGACGACAGCGACGCCGACGTATACCCGGGAGCCGAAGAGCTCTGCAACGGGATCGACGACGACTGCAACGGCGAGATCGACGAGGACGCCGCCGACGCCACCACCTGGTACGCCGACGTGGACGCCGATGGTTTCGGCGACCCCGACAGCAGCACCGTGAGCTGCGAGCAGGCCGAAGGGTGGGTCGAAGACGAGACGGACTGCAACGACGCGGACGACACGGTCTACCCCGGCGCCGAAGAGCTCTGCGACGGAGCCGACAACGACTGCGACGGCGACATCGATGAGGACTCCGAGGACGTCCAGACCTGGTACGCCGATGCCGACGGCGACGGCTTCGGCGACGCCGACACCAGCATCACCGCCTGCGACACCCCCAGCGGCTACACCGACGACGCCAGCGACTGCGACGACGACGACGCCACCATCCACCCCGACGCCGACGAGTACTGCGATGGGGTGGACAACAACTGCGACGGCATCGTGGACGAAGACACCGCGGTGGACGTGGCGGTCTGGTACGAAGACAGCGACAGCGACGGCTACGGCCAACCGTCCGTCACGGACTTCGCCTGCGATCCGCCCGCAGGCTTCGCTGACAACGCCTTCGACTGCGACGACGCCAACGTTGCTGTGAACCCCGACGCAGACGAACTGTGCAACGGCTACGACGACAACTGCGACGGCACCGTTGACGAGATCGGTGCTGTGGACGCCCCCACCTGGTACGCCGACGCCGACGCCGACGGCTTCGGTGACCCGTCCACCACCATCGAAGCCTGCAGCATCCTGGCTGGCTGGCTGGCCGACAACACGGACTGCGACGACGGTGACAGCGCCATCAACCCCGCCGCCACCGAGATCTGTGACTTCGTGGACAACGACTGCGACGGCGACACCGACGAGGACAGCGCCGCCGACGCCACCACCTGGTACGCAGACATGGACAACGACGGCTACGGCGACCTCGGCAACAGCACGACCACCTGCGCCCAGCCCACCTCCCACGTCACCGACACCACGGATTGCGACGACGGGGACAGCGCCATCAACCCCGCGGCCGACGAACTGTGCGATGCGGTGGACAACGACTGCGACGGCGACATCGACGAGGACGCCGCCACCGACGCCGCCACTTGGTACGCCGACGACGACGGCGACAGCTACGGCGACGCCGGAGACACCACGGCGGCCTGCTACACCCCCAGCGGCTTCGTGGCCGACAGCACCGACTGCGACGACGACGACGCGGCCATCAACCCCGCCGCCACCGAGATCTGCGACGGAGCCGACAACGACTGCGACGGCGACACCGACGAAGACAGCGCCGCCGACGCCACCACCTGGTACGCGGACATGGACGCCGACGGCTACGGCGACGCTGCAACCAGCACCACCACCTGCGCCCAGCCCACCTCCCACGTCACGGACAACACCGACTGCGACGACAGCGATGCTGCGGTGCACCCGGGGGCCGACGAGTACTGCAACGGCATCGACGACGACTGCGACACCAGCATCGACGAAGACAGCGCGATGGACGCTCCCACCTGGTACGCCGACGACGACGGTGACGGCTACGGCGACCCGTCGGACACCAGCGTGGCCTGCTCCGCGCCCACCGGCACCGTCTCCGACGACACCGACTGCGACGATGCTGACGCAGCCATCAACCCCGCCGCCACCGAGATCTGCAACGGCGTGGACGACGACTGCGACTCCAGTGTGGATGAGGACGACGCCAGCGACGCGTCCATCTGGTACGCCGACGACGACGGCGACAGCTACGGCGATGCGTCGGACACCAGCGTGGCCTGTTCCGCCCCCACCGGCACCGTCTCCGACGACAACGACTGCGACGACAGCGACGCAGCCATCAACCCCGCCGCCACCGAGACCTGCGACGGAGCCGACAACGACTGCGACGGCGCCACCGACGAGGACAGCGCCAGCGACGTGCTGACCTGGTACGCCGACGACGACGGTGACGGCTACGGCGACACATCGGACACCACCACCGCCTGCAGCCCACCCACCGGCTACGGCGAGGACGCCACCGACTGCGACGACGCCGACGCCGCCATCAACCCGGGCGCCACCGAGACCTGCAACGGTGTGGACGACGACTGTGACGGCGACACCGACGAGGACAGCGCCAGCGACGTGTTGACCTGGTACGCCGACGACGACGGTGACGGCTACGGCGACACATCGGACACCACCACCGCCTGCAGCCCACCCACCGGCTACGGCGAGGACGCCACCGACTGCGACGACACCGACGCCGCCATCAACCCCGCGGCCACCGAGATCTGCGACGGCGCAGACAACGACTGCGACGGCACCGCCGACGAAGACGACGCCAGCGACGTGCTGACCTGGTACGCTGACGTCGATCTCGATGGCTACGGCGACGCATCGGACACCACAACCGCCTGCAGCCCCCCCAGCGGCTACGTCGAGGACGCCACCGACTGCGACGACAGCGACGACGCCACCAACCCCGACGCGTCGGAGCTCTGCGATGGCGACGACAACGACTGCGACGGCATGACCGACGAGGGCGTGCTGGGCACCGGCACTTCCTGCACCGCCGAGGACTGCAGCGAGATCCTCACCGACGACGCCACCGCCACCGACGGCTGGTACGAGTTGGATCTGGGCAGCTACTACTGCGACATGACCAGCGACGGCGGCGGCTGGACCCTGGTGGGCGACGACGTGGCGGTGTGGGGCACCAGCTACGACACCACCTACTACAACGGCGAAGGATTCTCCTGGAACGAAGCGCTGTTCAGCTACGCCAGCGGCTCGGTCGTCGCCCACTGCACCTACCCGGGAAGCCTGACCGGCTGCAACAACATCGGCATGCAGTTCGACGCCGAGAGCTGGGGCACGGCCCTGAACTGGGGCTCGAGCATCTGCGGCATGAGCACCACCGACTACAGCTCGGCCACGACCTACATCGGCGGCTACGACTGGACCATCGCCCGCAGCGAGTCCACCGCCACCATCCGCGTGGGGACCCTCGAGGGCATCTCCAGCTGCACCACCAGTGACAACCCGGGCACCGCCTATATGGACATCCTGATCCGGCGCTGAGGCACCCCATGGCCACCACCCTGACCTGCCGTTGCGGGGTAGCCCCCGTCAGCACCACCCTGCCCTTCACCTGCGCCCTTCGAGGCCAGGACCCGGGCGAGCACGTGCTTGTGCGCCGTCTCGACGCCCCCCTGGCCCTGCCGACGGGTACTCCCGAGGGCAACCCCTTCCTGCGCTACCGGCACCGGCTGCACAGCTACACCCGGGCCCTGGCCGCAGGCTGGGACGACGCGCGCTTCGTGGCCATGGTGGAGCGGCTGGACGCCGCCGTGGCAAGGGTCGACGGCGGTGGCTTCCGGGTCACCCCCATCGCCCAGCAGGCGGCCTTGGCTGGGGCCTGCGGTCACGGCGGCCCGCTGTGGGTCAAGGACGAGACCGGCAACGTCAGCGGCTCCCACAAGGCCCGGCACCTCATGGGCGTGGCCCTGCACCTCGAGGTCGCCGATGTGCCCCGGGACACACCCCTGGCCATCGCCAGCTGCGGCAACGCCGCCCTGGCCGCCGCGGTGGTGGCCCACGCGGCCGGGCGTCCGCTGCAGGTCTACATCCCCTCCGATGCCAACCCCGCCGTGGTCGCCCGCCTCGAGGCATTGGGCTGCGCGCTGAACGTGTGCCAGCGCAGCGCGAGCACCCCGCCCGGGGACCCCTGCTACCACGGGTTCGTGGCCGCGGTAGCCGCAGGCGCCCTGCCCTTCACCTGCCAAGGCCCCGACAATGGCCTGACCATCGAGGGCGGCATGACCCTCGGCTGGGAGCTGGCGGAGCAGCTGCGGGGTTCCCAGCTCGAGACCCTCTTCGTGCAGGTGGGCGGCGGCGCCCTTGCGTCGGGGGTGGTCGCGGGGCTGCAGGAAGCCGTGGACGCCGGAGATCTGGCCCTGCTCCCTCGCTTGATGCTGGTGCAAACCCGCGCCGCCTGGCCCCTGGCCCGGGCCTACCATGCTGTGGTGGAGCGCATCGGCGCGGGGCTCCTGCTGCCCCCTCCCGGCTTCGAACGCACCGAAGACCTGGCCCGGCAGTTCGAAGGGCCCGTGGTCCAAGACAGCCTGGCGTGGGCCCGTGGCCACCGCTCCGAGCTGATGTGGCCCTGGGAACAAGCCCCCCACTCGGTGGCCCACGGCATCCTCGACGATGAGACCTACGACTGGTACGCCGCGGTGGTCGGCATGCTCCGCAGCGGCGGCGAGCCGGTGGTGGTGGACGAGCCGACCCTCATCCACGCCAACGCCCTGGCCCGCGAGCACACCACCATCCCTGTGGACCCCACCGGCTCATCCGGCCTGGCCGGCCTACTGGCCCACGACAACACGCTGGAAGGCGAGGCCGCGGGCGTGCTGTTCACAGGAGTGGAGCGCTAAGACCCACGGCGCTTCAGCTCCCTCACACCCTCGGAGAACCACGCCCGCGGGTTCGGACCCAGGTGACCCTTGATGACCCGCGGCGGGGTGGCCGTGGCCGTCGCCGCCACCGCCACCGCCAAGGCGAAGCTCGAGCCCTTCTGGCCCAGGTAGCCCAGGGAGCGAGAGTGCCAGCCGCCACCGAGGCCCTCCTGGAACTGGCTGAAGCTGAAGGCGGCGTTGGCCTGGAACACACCGAAACCCAGGTACACAGCGCACAGGTCCGTGAGGGGTTCCTCCACCTCGGGCCCGCCGGGTCGGGGCGCGGGCACCAGGGCCAGCAGGTAGTGGCTCCACTCGTGGGCCATCAGGGCGACAAAGCCCTCGAGGTTGTCCAGCTGATCAGGGTCGTAGGTGATGACCACCCGGCCGTCTCCCACCTGGAAGGTCCCCGCAGCGCCCTTCGAGCTGTGGCGTCCGCCGGTGCGCAGGGCCAGGTCCCGCAGATGATCGGGGGCCTGGGCTTCGAGGGCGCAGCGCCAGTCCTCGAGCCCGGCCCGGGCCTGCACGAAGGCCGAGATGTTCAGGGCGAGCTGGTGGCCCTGGGCCTGAGCCACCGGCATGCCTTCGGCGGTGGGCAACACGATGGCGCCAGGTGCGAGGCCCCGCCCATCACCCAGGTGCCGCTCCAGCCAGCGCCAGGCATCGAGCATCCACTCCACCTGTTCTGGAGGCGGTAGAGCGTCGGGCTTGGGTCCGAAGAGGCCGAACATGCCCAGGGGACTAACCGGAGCACCGCTCACACTGGCGCACTGCGCTAGATGGGGATGAGACATCCAGCCCCGAGGCCGCGGAGCCATGCTGCCGACCCTCATCCCCGCCCTGCTGCTGGCCACCCTGGCCTGCCAGCCGCCCTCCCAGGACAGCGGCCCCGTCGACGACACGGGGCCCAGCCACCCCTGCCTGCAGGCCGGCGCCGACTGCACCCTCGCCGAGACCGCCACCGCACGTGGGGTGCACGCCGGAGCCGCAGTACCCAACGGTCCAAGCGACGAGCGCCTGGCCGCGATGACCACCCACTTCGACTCGGCCACCGCCGAGAACGCCATGAAGTGGGGAGCCACCTGCCCCACCCTGGGCAGCTGCGACTACACCCAAGCCGACGCCTTCATGGACTTCGCCGAGGGCGCCAGGCTGCGGATTCGTGGCCACACCCTGGTGTGGGGCCAGAGCCCCGGTCACGGTCATCCTGGCGACCTGGCCACCCTGGCGGAGCAGGCCGACGATCCCTACACCTTCATGGAGCAAGCCATCACCGACCACGTCACGGCGATGGTGGGCCGCTACCGCGGTCGGGTGGAGTCCTGGGACGTGATCAACGAGCCCCTCGCCCCCTTCGGATCCACCCTGGACGAAAGCGTGTTCTACAACGCCATGGGCCCCGACTACCTCGACCTGGCTCTGCGGGTGGCCCACCAGGTCGATCCCAACGCCCGCCTGTTCGTGAACGAGTACGTGGTGTCCGACTACGACGGCGACAAGGCCCTGGCATTTGTGGGGCTGCTCGATGAGCTGATGGCCCGAGGCGCCCCCATCCACGGCGCCGGTATCCAGGCCCACCTCTACCTCGAGGTTCCGGAACTCGATGCCCTGACAGCGCTGATCGCCACCATCGCCGCCCTGGGGCTGGACGTAGAGCTCACCGAGATGGACGTAGCCAAGCTGGCCCTGCAGGAGCAGCTGGACGACGGCGAGGATCTATTCGAGGCCCAAGCCGCGGCCTACGGCGTCCTGGTCCAAGCCTGCCTGGCCGAGCCCCGCTGCACCGGCGTCACCACCTGGGGCATCGACGACGGCGACTCCTGGCTGGACAGCATGCCGCCCTACGACGCCATGGCGCCCCACCTGCCCTTGCTGCTGGACACCGACCTTCAGCCCAAGCCCGCGTACCACACCGTGCGGGAGCTGCTGGCCAGCGGTGGCGAGGCATGACGGCGACGAGACGCGCCGCGTTCGCCGCCGGAGTGCTGTTCCTCGTCGGCACCGCGTCGGGGGTGCTGAGCATCGTCGGCGCCGCTGACGGTCCGAACTACCTGCGCGCGGTTGCTGCGAACGAAAGCCGAGTGCTCATTGGAGCGTTGTTCCAGTGCATCACGGCCGCTGCGTACGTGGGCGTGGCCATCGTCCTGCATCCGGTGCTGAGGCGGAACGGACCGACCGCGGCTGCCGGGTTCCTGGGGTTCAGGATCGCAGCCGGAGTGCTCAACATGCTCGGGGCACTCGTCTTGCTGCTGCTCCTCGACCTGAGCCACCAGTTCGTGGACGCGGGCGCGCTGGACCCTTCGCACTTTCAGAGCACCGGCGCCCTGTTGCGACATGCGCGTGACTCGGCCAACCACGTCGCGATGATCCTGGCTCTGTGTGCGGGTGACGCGATGTTCTACTGGGTCCTCTACCGAGCGAGGCTCGTCCCGCGCTGGCTCTCGGTCTGGGGCTTCATCGGGCTGGCGTTCGCGGTGTCTGCAAGCCTCCTGGTCATGTGCCGTGTCATCGAGGTCGTGACCACCGCCTACGTAGCCCTGACCGCTGTGCTCGCCCTTCAGCAGTTTGCGCTGGCGGTATGGCTGATAGTCAAGGGGTTCGATGCGTCGGATTAGCGGACACCGCAGCTTGTGAGCCAGGCTCACCACAGCACCGAGGCCAGGCTCAGCGAAGCGGTGGGGCTTGCGCACTGGATAGCGAGATCACCGCTCCAGGTACCTTACAGGCAGGGCCGCGGGTGTGCTGCTCACCGGGGTGGAGCGCTAGCTCTCCCCAGTCCCCTCCCGCTCCGCCGCCGCCACCGCGGCCTCGCCCAGCCCCTCCAGCTCCACCTCGACACGGTCCAGCACGTCCCACAGGGTCCGCGGAACCGAACCATCGCTGCGGGGCGGTCCGAGGACCTCGTGGCTGACGATGCCGCGCACCTTCTCGCCCCTCAGCCGAATCTCGAGGATCTGCTTGAGCCGGGGCTCGAACCGAGTGCCCCCATCGTCGGTCTCGTACTCGTCACGCATCGCACCCAGCTGTAGGATGCGCTTGCCCCGGTGTTCATGGCTGGTGGGCTGGTGCACGTGGCCCTGCACGAACAGCTCCGCATCATCCAGCTCCACGGTTTGCTCCAGCCACTCGGGGTCCAGGTGGACCTCGGTGTTGGTGGTAGTGAAGCGCCAGAAGACCTCCTTGACCATGCCCCAGTCCAGCCGCAGCAATGGATCGCGCACCGCCAGAAAGTCCCGCCAAAAGTCCCGACTCCAGTAGGTCCACACCCGGGCCAGGATCAGCTCCCGGATCTCGGGCACCAGCTCCATCACCCGGCTCTTGGGCCGCAGACGATCGTGGAAGTAGAACAGGGGCCGCATGGGGATCAAGGCATCCAACAGCGCCACAGAGCCCCAGGACAGACCCAGCATGTCCTGGCCATCGATGTCCACGAAGGGTTGCTCCGGGTCCATGCGGAACATGACGTCCAGCTGGCTGCCATGCTCGAGCAATACCGGGCCGATGCGAAGCTCGAAGCCGGGGAAGCTCACGCCGCGGCCCCCGAGCTGGGCCCGAATCAAGTTCTGGACCCCCGGAAACAGCAACTCGGCGTCGTGATTGCCCACCACGAAGTGCGCCGTGCGGGGGGCCGCGCTGTACCCCAGGATCTCCCGCAGGCCAGAGAAGAAGCCAGCGTGAGCGCCCACGATAGCAGCCATCTTGGTCAGGGCCACCTCGGCGGTGACGTGGTGGGTCCACGCGCCCCTGCAGGGCACCTTGAGCAGGTCGAAGCTGTCGCCGTTGAACACGAAGTCCACAGGGAGATCCCGGAAGCGTCCATGCTGGTAGTGGCGCAGCTGGGAGATCAGCCAAGCATCATGGGGGAACTCGTCCTGCACCCCACCGTCGCCCATCTCGATGTCCGACAACACCACGACGATGCGGTCGGCGTCCAAGGCGGCGGTGGACATTGAATCCCCCCCCAGGGCGATCAGTACAGGGCCAGGCGGTAGAAGGAGGTGCTGACCCCCACATACAGCCAGCCGGTGTCCGAGACCGTGCAGGTGTAGTTGTTGCCGTGGTCCACAGGCAGATCCGGGATGGACGACCAGGAATCGGTGGCGATGTCGTACTGCCAAATGGTGGTGCCGCTGCTACCACCCGCCGAGTAGATGTGTCCCGACTGGTCCGAGCAGAAGATGTCGTTGAGGTAGCTCTCCGGGTGGGAGGCCATGGTGGAGATGCTGCCCGTAGCGATGTCGAACTTGTACAGGTTGGCGTAGTGGAAGGCCCCGAAGAAGACCGCCCGGGTGCCGGGATCGTAGCCCAGGCGAGTCTCGTACTCGCTACCCAGGCCACTGGCGTAGCTGGTCTGGGTGCCGGTGACGGTGTCATACACGGCGATGTTACCCGAGCCGTCGTAGCCGTAGATCACGCCGTATTCATCCGACACCGTCATGTTCGCATCGTCAGTCCAGGAGGTCGAAGCGACGGTGGTCCAGGTGTCGGAGGCCAGGTCGTAGCTATAGATACTACTGTTGCGGATCTCCCATAACTTGCCGTCCCAAGGGGCCAGCTGGGTCCAGTTGCCCGTGTAGGGCTTGGTGGAGCTCACCGAGGTCCAAGTGTTGGTGTTGGGGTCGTAGTAGGCCGCGGTGGACGAGTAGGTGTTGTAGATGACGTCGGACTCGCTGGCGCTATGGTAGGTCTGCAGCGCCATGAGGCTGGTGGGCGCGCTTGCCAGGGTCTCCCAGCTGGTGCCGGTGGTGCCGTCGAAGCCGCACTCCACCACGGTGGCGTCGCCATCGTCGCAGTCGTCGCTGTTCGAGACGTAGCCAGTGGGGGCCGCGCAGGCGTCCACGGTGTCATCAGGCGTTCCGTAGCCGTCGCCGTCAGCATCGAGGTACCAGGTGGTCGTGTCCAGGGCGTCGTCCTCGTCCACCGCACCGTCGCAGTCGTTGTCCACACCGTCGCAGTACTCATCGGCGCCGGGGAAGACGGCGCTGTCGGTGTCGTCGCAGTCCGAGCTGTCGGCGAGGGTGCCACTGGGCTGGGTGCAGGCCGTGCTGGGGGACCCGGGGTCGCCGTAGCCGTCACCATCCGCCTCGGCGTACCAGGTGGTCGTGTCCAGGGCGTCGTCCTCGTCCACCATCCCGTCGCAGTCGTTGTCCACACCGTCGCAGTACTCACCAGCGCCGGGGTTCACAGTGGCATCGGCGTCGTCGCAGTCGTCACCCGCGGTGGCCGCAGCGTAGCCGCTGGGCTGGCTGCAGGCCGTGCTGGTGGAGCTGGGGTCGCCGTAGCCATCGCTGTCCACGTCCGCGTACCAGGTGTCAAAGTCCAGGGCGTCCGGGTCGTCCAGGGTTCCATCGCAGTCCGTGTCGATGCCGTCGCAGTACTCGTCGGCGCCGGGGTGGATGGTGGGGTCGGTGTCATCGCAGTCGGTGGCGTAAGGGGCACTCAGGTAGCCGCTGGGCTGGCTGCAGGCCGCAGTGGTAGAGGCGGGATCGCCGTAGCCGTCGCCGTCCACATCGGCGTACCAGCTGGCCGCGTCCACGGCCTCGTCTTCGTCGGTGGCGCCATCACAGTCGGTGTCGATGCCGTCGCAGAACTCGGTGGCCCCGGGGTAGGTGCCCGCCGCGCCGTCGTCGCAGTCGGTGGCGTCGGCCACCCAGCCGCTGCTGGCGGTACAGGCCCGGGTGGTGGTGGCCGGGTCGCCGAAGCCGTCGCCATCGCTGTCCTGGTACAGGGTGCTGGCATCGAGGGCGTCGTGTTCGTCCACAGTACCGTCGCAGTCGTTGTCCGCGCCGTCACAGTACTCGTCGGCCCCAGGGTAGTCGGCGGCGGTGGTGTCGTCGCAGTCCGCCCTGTTGCCCACCCAGCCGCTGGGCTGGCTGCAGGCCACCATAGTGTAGGCGTCGGAGCCGAAGCCGTCGCCGTCGTAGTCGATGTACCAGGTGGCGGCGTCGGCGGCGGAGTCTTCGTCCGTCTCGCCGTCGCAGTCGTTGTCCACGCCGTCGCACAGCTCGGCGGCGCCGGGGTTGGAGCCCGCATCGGCGTCGTCGCAGTCACTGTCGTCCGCCACGTAGCCGCTGGGCTGGGCGCAGGCATTGACGGCGTAGGCGCTAGAACCGTAGCCGTCGCTGTCGTAGTCGATGTACCAGGTCGTGGCGTCCAGGGCGTCGTCCTCGTCCAAGGTACCATCGCAGTCGCTGTCCACCCCGTCGCAGTACTCGGGGGCACCCGGCCAGACATCACCATCGCTGTCGTCGCAGTCGCTGCCGTCCGACACCGTGCCGCTGGGCTGGGTGCAGGCGCTCACGGCGGTGGCGGGGTCTCCCCGGCCGTCGCCGTCGTCGTCGGCGTACCAGGTGCGGGCGTCCAGGGCGTCGTTGTCGGTGGTACCGTCGCAGTCGTTGTCCAGCCCGTCGCAGTACTCATCGGCGCCGGGGTGCACGGAGTCGGAGCTGTCGTCGCAGTCCTCGCAGGCTGGGTAGCCGTCGGCGTCAGCGTCGGCGTAGCCGGTGGAGCCGTCGCAGTTGTAGTCGGCAGGATCCGTGCAGTCCGATTCGTCAGCGCCGGGGTTGTAGGCAGGATCGGCGTCGTCGCAGTCCCCGCCGACGTCCACGAAGCCCGAGGGGGCCTCGCACGCAGCAGCGGAGCTATCGTCGCTGCCGTAGCCGTCGGCATCGACGTCTTCGTACCAGGTCAGCGGGTCGACCACGTCACTGTCGTCGTCGTCCTCGAGCCCGTCGCAGTCGTCGTCAACACCGTTGCACAGCTCGTCGGCACCGGGGTTGACCGCCGCGTCCTCGTCGTCGCAGTCGGTGGCGTCGTCCACGTAGCCACTGGGGGCGCTGCACGCGGAGAGCTCACCCGCCGGGTCGCCGAAGCCGTCACCATCGAGGTCCGGGTAGTAGACCAGCGCGTCCGCGGCGTCTTCGTCCACTTCTCCATCGCAGTCATCGTCGCCGCCGTTGCAGGCCTCGGTGGCCCCGGGGTGCACCGCTGGGTCGGTGTCGTCGCAGTCCGTCTCGGCGTCGTAGCCGTCGCCGTCGGCGTCGGCAGCTTCGATCACGCCGGTGTCGTCGGGCTTGTCGGGATCGCCGCAGCCAAACAGGAGCAGCGAGGCGAGGGGCAGGGTGAGTAGAGACGAGCGCATGGGACCTCCGGGGGTATTCAGTCTAACGGACGGCGATGAAGAACTCGCCGTTGCTGGTCTGCTGGCCATTACAGATGGGGTAGTCGATGGACCGACCATCCCAGGGGCTGGTGTGGGCTCCGTAGGTGGTGGACGTGTTGTTGCAGCCCCCGCCACCGACGTAGTGGTACATGCCGTACAGCATGGAGTTGCAGGAGCCGCAGGAGCCGTTCTCGATCACCATGAAGCCGTGGGAGGTCACACCCTTGTGGGTGGAGAAGCAGGTGCCATAGGTGGTGTTCGAGGCGTCGCTGGACAGGGTCTGGTAGCTGTAGTCGGTGGCACCGGCGAAGTAGGTGTAGGGCAAGCTGTTGTCGTAGTACCAATAGTAGCTGCCGGCGTCGTTCTGGGTTGTGCACCCGAACAGCACCTCAGAGACGGTCATGTCGTCACCCGCGTTCCACACGTCCTGCTCGGTGTTGATGGTGGTCGGCGGCACGCTGCTACTGGTGCTATCGTTGGCGTAGGTGCCGTCGAAGTACGCGGCGTCCACCCAGTAGATGTAGGCCCAGCCGCCGCCGTAGCTGCTCATGTCGCAGTAGACCTCGAAGGCGTCGCTGTGGTCCGTGTCCCCGTCGGGGTCGAGCCAGTACAGGCCATCGGCCACGCTGCTGTCCGCCGCCAGGATCTCGGCACAGTCCAGGGCCGGGTTGTCGGAGCTGAGCCCCGGCGTGCAGGTCAGGGCCACGCTGGCGTCGTCGTCGTCGCAGTCTTCATCGCTGGCGACGTAGCCGGTGGGGGCCGAGCAGGCGCTCACGGCGTCGGTGGCGTCGCCATAGCCATCGCCGTCGGCGTCCAGGTACCAGGTGGAGACGTCCAGGGCGCTGTCCTCGTCGGTGGATCCGTCACAGTCGTCGTCCACCCCGTTGCAGTACTCGCTGGCCCCCGGGGAGACGGTGGCGTCGCTGTCGTCGCAGTCGCTGCCGTCGGAGACCGTGCCGCTGGGCTGGCTGCAGGCGGTGGTGGCGGCGCCGGGATCGCCGTAGCCGTCAGCGTCGGTGTCGGCGTACCAGGTGTCGAAGTCCAGCACGTCGCTGTCGTCCACGGTGCCGTCGCAGTCCGTGTCCACACCGTCGCAGTACTCGTCCGCGCCGGGATGGATGGTGGCGTCGTTGTCGTCGCAGTCGATGGCCAGGCTGGCGTCCAGGTAGCCGGCGGGCTGGCTGCAGGCGGGGGTGGCCGTGGAGGGATCGGCGTAGCCGTCGCCGTCGACGTCCGCGTACCAGCTGGCCGCGTCCAAGGCTTCTTCCTCGTCGGTGACACCGTCGCAGTCGCTGTCCACGCCGTCGCAGAACTCGTCGGCTCCGGGGAACGTGGTGGAGCTCCCGTCGTCGCAGTCGCTGGCGTCCGCAACCCAGCCGCTGCTGGCGGTGCAGGCGGCGGAGGTGGTGGCGGGATCGCCGTAGCCATCACCGTCGGCGTCCTGGTAGAAGGTGCTGGTGTCCATGGCCCCGGCTTCGTCGGTGGTGCCGTCGCAGTCGTTGTCCACACCGTCGCAGTACTCATCCGCGCCGGGGTAGTCCGCGGCGCTGGCGTCGTTGCAGTCGGCGGAGTTGTCCACCCAGCCGCTGGGCTGGCTGCAGGCGCTGGTGGTGTAGGTGTAGGTGTCGGAGCCATAGCCATCGCCGTCGTAGTCGATGTACCAGGTCTGCGCGTCGGTGGCCCCTTCATCCACGTCGCCGTCGCAGTCGTTGTCGGCGCCATCGCACAGCTCCGCGGCGCCGGGGTGGGCCGCGGCATCGGCGTCATCGCAGTCGGTGGCGTCGGCGACGTAGCCGCTGGGCTGGGTGCAGGCGGACACGGTGTAGGCGCTCGAGCCGTAGCCGTCACCGTCGTAGTCGATGCTCCAGGTGGCGGCGTCCACCGCGTCGTCCTCGTCGAGAGTGCCATCGCAGTCGGTGTCCACACCGTCGCAGTACTCGGGAGCCCCGGGCCAGGTGTCCGCATCGCTGTCGTCGCAGTCGGTGGCATCGGTGACCGAGCCCGCCGACGGGGTGCAGGTGCGCGTGCCGGTGGCCGGATCGCCGCGACCATCGCCGTCGAGGTCGATGTACCAGACCGAGGCGTCCGTGGCTTCGTCATCGATGGCGCCATTGCAGTCGTTGTCCCGGCCGTCGCAGGTCTCTTCGGCACCCGGGTAGACCTCATCCGAGCCGTCGTCGCAGTCCTCACAGGCCGGGTAACCGTCGGCGTCGCTGTCGGAGTAGCCGGTGGAGCCGTCGCAGTTGTAGTCCGCGGGATCGGTGCAGTCGTCCTCGGTGGCGCCGGGGTTGAAGGCGGGGTCGGCGTCGTCGCAGTCGCCGCCCTGGTCCACGAAGCCCGAGGGGGCCTCGCAGGCCCGGGAGGTTGTGGCGTCGTCGCCCCAGCCGTCGGCGTCGGTGTCGGCATACCAGGTCGCCGCGTCCACCAGGTCGTTGTCCAGGTCGTCCTCGAGGCCGTCGCAGTCATCGTCCACACCGTTGCAGACCTCGTCGGCCGCCGGGCTGATCTCGGCGTCACCGTCGTCGCAGTCGCTGTCGTCGTCCACGTAGCCGCTGGGGAGATCGCAGCTGCTGATGGACCCCTCGGGATCGCCGAAGCCGTCGGCGTCCAGGTCAGCGTAGAAGAGCCCGGCATCCACGGCTTCTTCGTCCACCTCGCCGTCGCAGTCGTCGTCGCCGCCGTTGCAGGACTCGGTGGCGCCGGGGTGCACCGCGGGGTCGCCGTCGTCGCAGTCGTCCTCGGCCCCGTAGCCGTCGCCGTCGCCGTCATCGACCACAGCCGGGCCGGTGTCGTCGGGCTTGTCGGGATCGCCGCAGCCGAACGCCAAAAGGGAGAGCAGGGGCAGGGCCAGGAACGATCGGTGCATGGGGCCTCCGAGGTGGGCGACCGCTGGACCCGTGGGTCCGCGTCATGACGAGTATGGGCGTATCGGAGGCCACCCGCTGCTGCTAGCGCTCCATCCGGGAGGATCCATGACGGCTTCGCGATAGTCCATGACTCCCCCACCACGCAGGCAGAGCCATGTGCGATGAAGACAAGGGCGCCACCGAGCCGACCACCACCGAACTGACCAAGGCCGAGCTGACCATCACCGAGCAGCCCAAGGCCGAAAGCCCCGGCTTCTGGTCCACCACCGGCCGCTTCTTTGGCACCGTGGGCACGGCCATCGGCCACGCCGCGGTGAAGACCGGCCAGAGCGCCGTGGCTGCCTACCAGGCGGTGGACCCCGACGCCCGCAAGCACCTGGCCCAGCTGCCGGTGATGGGCCTGTCCATGCTGGGCCCCCGGGACAGCACCGTGGAGCCCTTGCCCGATGACAACCATCGCCCCATCGTGATGGTGCACGGCCTGGCCGGTCACCCGGGCAACTTCATGGCCCTGCGTCAATACCTGGCGTTGAAGGGGCGCACCCGGGTGTACACCATCAACTTCGGCAGCGCGGAGTCCCTGGATCTCATGGCCGCCATGCTGCGAGACTTCATCGCCACCGTGGTGGAGCGAAACGAACTGAACGCCGATGCCCAGGTGGACATCCTGGCCCACAGCATGGGGGGACTTGTCACCCGCCTGGCCATCGAGGATGCCGACACCGCCGCCCGCATCGGGACCGTGATCACCCTCTCGACCCCCCACTCGGGCACCTACACGGCGCGGCTGGGGGCCAAGACCCCCACCACCGAGCTGCGCCCCGAGTCGGCGGTGATCGAACGCCTGGCCCACCAGCTCCCCTGGGGCGAGCACCCCGAGCTGCCCCGCCTGGTGGCCCTGTGGAGCGCCTCGGACCTCATCGTGCTGCCCGGCGAAGGCGGCCAGGTACCCGGCGCCGAAAACATCGAGCTGCCCGGCTACACCCACTACAGCTACTTCCTCGAGCCCGACGCCTGGCGCCTGGTCCACCGGGTGCTGCTGGGGGGGCAGGGGTAGCGCCCACCCTTCGTGAGCACGGGAAGTGCGAAGCGCGCCTGCAACCAGGATCGCCATGAACCGGACAGGGCCGCGGGCCTGCACAACCCCTGCACACAATCCGCGGGCGGCCGGCACAGCCCTGCCCATTCCCGCACACCGCAGCGGGCCATGCTGCCCGGGACTCGCTCCACTCAGGAGGTCCCGTGCAAGCCGTGCCCCAGCCCAGCCCCGCGCCGCAGCCCGAGGGCTACGCCCCCCCGGTCCCCGACATCGCCGAGCCCAGCCTCCCGGAGATCGAGCCAGGCCCGCTGGCGCCTCACATGGCGCTCCCCCCCGCACCGGAGCCCCATCCTCCGGCGCCCTGGACCGCCGAGCCCTTCCCCAACGCCTGGCGCGTGGCCCAAGCGGGATCGGGCTTCCTGCTGCTGGGCCTGGCGGGGGCTGCGGGCAAGGGCACGATGACCGCCGGGCTGCTGCTGCCTGGGGTGATCCTCGGCCTCGCCGTGCTGCCCGGCATCATCGGCGCCCCCGCCCTGCTGGTGCTGCACCAGTACCACGGGCTGGCCGCCGCCCCCGCCAAGCTGCTGCAGGCCCTGACCGAAGCGTGGATGGAGGCCGGTCGTCTGGCGGGAGGGCTCGCGTCCGTCGTGCTCTTCTTCGCCCTGACCAGCCTGATGGGCACCGAGCTTCTGTTCTACGGCCTGGCGCTCGCCGGCTGGCTAGGCCTAGCGGCGGCTCGCCGGCGTCTCAGGGACGTCGAGCACGCCGCCGGGGGCAACCCCCGCGGGATCAACGGCCTGCTGTGGTGTTGGACCCTGCTCACCGCCCTGATCGGTGCACGGCTGACGTGGATGGCCATCCACTGGCTCCGTGAGATCAGCGGATGACCCCCCCAGGAGAAACCATGAAGTCCCCCAACCTGCTGTCCATCGCTGTGGAAGTCCTGACCCGCCCCGACCGCTTGGTGAACCGCTTCGACCAGCCCAGCCTGGCCGGCGCCGTGGTGGGGCCCCTGCTCATCCTGCTGCTGCTGGGCGCCGGCCTGTTCGGCGCGGTGGTGGGCAGCTACAACGGGGGCTGGCAGCTGCTGTACGCCGGCATCAAGCTGCCCACCGTGCTGCTGCTGGCCGCGGTGGTCTCCCTGCCCGCGCTGCGGGTGCTGCACGCCCAACAGGGGCGATCGGTCTCCACCTGGCGCGCCGGCCTGGCTGCCCTGGTGGGCTGCGCCCGGGTGGCCCTGCTCTCCACGGCTCTGGCGCCGGTGTTCTGGCTCATCTACAGCCTGGACCCGCCCTATGTGCTCTCCATCCTGATGCTGGTCTGCGGCCTGTCCCTGGTGGGCCTGCCTGGGCTCATCACGGTGGCTCGGGCCCTGTCCCCCGGCGGACGACTGCGCTTCGGCCCCACCCTCGCCACCATCGCCCTGCTGGGCCTGGTGATGGCCCAGAGCGGATGGATCCTGCGGCCCTTCGTGGTTACACCCGGCGCCGAGCTGACCATGCTCTGCCCCCGCTCGGGAGACGTGGTCACGGGCCTGGGCAACCGCCTGCGTGGGCGGGTCCCCGTGAACGCCGACGGCCACCCCCGGGACTGCGCGACCCGCAAGGACGCCGCGCCGATGCACGGCGACGGCGACGGCGACGAGCAGCAGGTGTTCGGAGGTGTGTTGTGAGGACCACTGTCATCGAAGCGTCCACCCTGGAAACAGATGGGGCAGGAGGCACCAGAGGCGCCAGAGGCGCCAGAGGCACCAGAGGCGCCAGAGGCGCCAGAGGCGCCAGAGGCGCCCGCCGCTGCTCAGGCGGCGAAGATAGGGGGGAGGGGCGGTGTCCGCCCCGGATAGGGGGGGAAGAATCTGTCTTCCCCCCAGAAGAACCGGTCTTCCCTCCAAGAAAAGGGCGAGGTCATCGAAGCGGCCGATGGACGCTTCGATGACGGAAGCCATGGTGAGCTTCATCGGCCTGCCCAGCTGGGCCGGAGCCGCCCTGATCTACCTGGGCCTGGGCCTGGCGGTGGGCGCCCTGCTGCTGCGGGCCGGCCACCCCCACAGCACCGCAGTGTCGGCCCTGGCCGCTTGGCCCCTGCTGCTGGGCCTGCTGGGAAGCAGCAAGAAGAAGCCCCCACTCCAAGGCGGCCCCAAGGCCGAAGCCATCGGCCGGGCCTTCGGCGCCCTGGACGAGCTGCTCGAGCAACAGCGGACCCAGGGCGCCAGCGTGGGCTGGGGCGGAGAGCTGGGGGACCTGCGCCAGGCCCTCGAGGCTGCCGACGCCCGCATCGCCATGGTGGACCACATCCTGGACGACCTGCGGGCCGCCAGCCCTGACGCCGCGTCGGTGGCGGCAGACCTGGACGACCTGGCCGCGGCTCGAGAGCGGGCCGCCGCAGAGCTGGATGCCGTGCTTGGCGGGGTGCACCGGCTCCGTATACAGGTAGGTCTCCTGGCCCTCTCGGAGATCCGCGACGAGGCGGCCCAGGCCGTGCAGCAGCGCCTGCGGGAGCTGCATGCCCGCGCCCGCGCCATCGAGGAGATCTCCAGCCTCGGGGCCGACCCTCCCCGCGCTCAGGCAGCCGCATCCCCATGAACCCGTCTCGCATCCTGCTGGTGGACGACGACCCGCACCTGCGGGAGATGCTGGGCTACGCCCTGCGCCGAGAAGGCTACGAGGTCCACGAGGCGGGGGATGGCGCCGAGGCCCTGCGCAGCTTCGCCAAGCAGCCTGTGGATCTGGTGGTGCTGGACATCATGATGCCCGAGCTGGACGGTCTTCAGGTCTGCAGGGAGCTCCGCCGCAGCTCCCGGGTGCCCATCGTCTTCCTCTCATCCAAGGCCGACGAGCTCGACCGGGTGCTGGGCCTCGAGCTGGGCGCCGATGACTACGTCACCAAGCCCTTCTCTCCCCGAGAGCTGGTCAGCCGGGTCAAGGCCGTGCTGCGCCGCAGCCAGGCCCCACCCCTGGCCCCCGCAGAGACCCAGGCTCAAGGCGAGGTGCTGACCCTGGGCCCCCTCGAGCTGGACGTCGGCGCCCACCGCTGCACGGCCCACGGGATCGAGCTGGCCCTGACGTTGACCGAGTTCCGCATGCTTCAGACCCTCCTGGCTGCACCCGGGCGCGCCTACAGCCGCGACGAGCTGGTGGAGCGCAGCTACGACGGCCGCCACTTCGTCTCGGGCCGCACGGTGGACTCCCACGTGCGCCGCATCCGCGCCAAGCTGCGGGACGCCGGCATCGACGACATCATCGAGACCGTGCACGGCCTGGGCTTCCGCCTGCGCAAGGGCTAGCGTGCGTCTCCGCCTGCCCTCCCTGCCCCTGCGGGCGTGGATGACCGTCTCCCACCTGGCGGTGCTGGCCCTGCCAGTGCTGGCCGCGGTGGTCAGCGGCGCCCTTGCCCGGGAGCTCGAGCTGCAGACCCGAGCCCAGGTGACCGCACAGGGTCAGGCCATCGCCCACATCACAGCCGCGGCCCTGGCCGACGCGGACCCCACCGCCCTGGACCCGCTGGCCCCCGCCATCGCCCGCATCGAGGCGGAGTCCCTGTCCCGCATAGAGATCCTCGACAGCGACGCCCGGATTGTGCTGGGTACCCCACCCCGCAACAAACCCCAGGACCTACAGGACCGCGCCGAGGTGGCCCAAGCCCTGGCCGGCAAGCACGCCTATACCGTGCGCCGCAGGCCCAAGGGCTGCGAGGACGCCGAATGCCGGGGCCTGGTGCGGGTCTTCGTGGCCGTGCCGGTGGTGCACGAAGGCCAGGTCATCGGCGCGGTGCGCGTGTCCCAGTCCCCCGCACGAGCCGCCCACTCCATCTGGGTGGTGGGCTGGCCCCTGGTGGTAGCAGTGGGTTTGTCCCTGCTGGCCACCCTCGCCCTGTCCTTGGCCTCGGCCCACATCCTCAGCCGCTCGCTTCGGGCCCTGTCCAGGGCGAGCCAGCGCATCCGCGATGGGGCCTACGGCGCGGTGGAAGGTCTAGCCCGCCCCCGGCGCAGCCACGTGGCAGAGGTGGGAGAGCTGTCCCGGGACGTCACGCGCATGACCGAGCGCCTGCAAGAGCGCCTGGGCTACATCAGCGAGTTCGCGGGCAACGTGAGCCACGAGTTCAAGACCCCCATCACCACCCTGCGGGGCACGGTGGAGCTGCTGAGGGACGAGCCGGACATGGAGCCCGACCAGCGGGAGCGCTTCCTGGCCAACGCCCTATCCGACCTCGAGCGCCTCGAACGCCTGGTCTCGGGCCTGCTGGCCCTGGCCCGGGCCGAGGAAGGATGCGAGCGTCAACAGATCGACCTCGACGCCCTGTTGGCCGAGCTGCTGCAGGGCTTCCCTGACGTGCAGTGCAGCGGCGGCGCCGGCGTCGTCGACGGCGATCCCGCCCAGCTCGCCGTGGTCCTACGAAACCTGGTGAACAACGCCCGCCAGCACGGTGGCCCGGACGCCACCATCCGGGTGAAAGCCCGCCGGGAACCCGCCCAGGCCATCGTGGAGATCCACGACGACGGCCCAGGCATCTCCGCCGCCAACCTGCCCAAGGTCTTCGACCGCTTCTTCACCACCGGCCGCGCCACCGGCCGGGCGGGCCTGGGCCTGGCCATGGTCCGCGCCATCGCCCGCAGCCACGGGGGCGAGGTGACGGTGAGCAGCGCTCCGGGAGCCACCCGCTTCACGGTGGAGCTGCCCCGCGGGGATTGAATGAGGGTCGGGTGGGCGCGATCACGCAGCGCGCGTTCCCCCCCCCTGCCAGGGTGGCCGCCGGGGCTCGGCGTGGGAAAGTAGAGCGTGAGGAAGAACCCATGTCCCCTGTCACCGTCTGGGCCGGCTGGATCGGCGGCGTCGCTATCGGCGCCTACCTGCTGCTACAGCTGGTCCTCACCGGTCGCCACCTGGGCACGTCCACCTCCTTCGGCGACGTCTGTGGGCTGGTGGCCCGCCGGGGCTTCTTCACCCGGGGCAAGTTCGAGGGTGGGCCGAGCTGGCGCCTGTTCTTCTTCGTGGGCCTTCCCCTTGGCGGCTTGCTGGCCTTCCTGACCTCCCCTGACGCTGGCGCCTGGACCCCCCACTTCGAGATGGGGGCACTGTACGGTGCGGTGCTGCCTCGAGCCCTGTGGGCCAAGGCCCTGGTCCTGGGTCTGGGGGGCGTGCTCATCGGCTACGGCGCCAGGCTCGCCGGGGGTTGCACCAGCGGCCACACCATCATGGGCCTGTCCCTGCGCAACCTACCCAGCCTCGCAGCCTCCATCGGCTTCTTCGCTGGCGGACTGCTAGCCGCCAACCTACTGTTCGCCCTCGCAGGCCTGGGGTAGCGGCCATGCGCATCAGAAACATCGTCTTCATCGGCCTGGGCGCCCTGTTCGGCTTCCTGCTGTCCCGCTCCGGCGCCACCACCTTCGACTACTACGCGGGGCTGTTCCTGTTGAAGGATCTCCAGCTGCTGTGGGTCATCGGCGTGGCTGTGGTCACGGGCTTGGTGGGGGTGGCGCTGCTGCAGTGGCTGGCGCCCAACAGCCTCATGCAAGGCGCGCCCTTGCCCTTCGCCGGCAAACCCTGGAAGAAGGGCCTGGTGCTGGGCTCCCTGCTCTTCGGCCTGGGCTGGGGGCTGAGCGCCGCCTGCCCCGGCACCGCGCTGGCCATGCTGGGCGAAGGCAAGCTGGCCCCCCTGTTCACGGTGGTGGGCATCCTGCTGGGCACCTGGTTCTACGGCTGGCAGCAGGACCGGGCAGCCCGGTCCAACCTGGCGAAATCAGAATCGACCCAAGGGTAGTTTCAGGTAGCGCTGACCGAAGGTGTCGGGCTCGGGCAAGGTCCCAGCCCGGATGTTGACCTGCAGGGCCGCGAGCATCAGCACCGGCAGGTTCAGCCCGGCATCCCGCTGCTGACGCCAGCGCACGAACTCGGCTCGGGAAGTATCTGCGTTCAGCTGCTTGTTGGTGGCCTTCTGTACGCCCACCGTACACACCCAGCGCAGCTCCCGGCCACCGGGCTGGTAGTCGTGACAGGTGTGGATCTGGAAGTGGTCGGGGAAGCGGTACAGGCGCTGGATGGAGTCGTACAGTTGCTCGGCAGAACCGGCGGGGAAGTCACAGCGGGCGGTGCCGAAGTCCGGCATGAAGATCACGTCGCCCACGAAAAGCAGCTCGCCGATCTGCCAGGTGGTACAGGCCGGGGTGTGACCCGGGGTGCTGTGGGCGATGATCTCGAAGGGGCCCAGATCCAGGCTCTCCCCATCGCACAGCGTGCGATCCCACTGGCTGCCGTCGGTGGGGAACGCGGCACCCAGGCCGTACACGGCCGCGAAGTGGGCCTGCACCTCGGAGATGCGGGCCCCGATGACCCCAAGGGCGCCGTAGCGCTCCCGGAAGAAGGCCATGGCGCTGAAGTGATCGGCATGCACGTGGGTCTCGAGCACCGCCGCAAGCCGCACCCCCAGGGCGTCGATGGTGTCGGCCACCGCCTCGGCCGAGGTCGTGCGAAGCCGCACCCGCCGGGCGTCGTAGTCGAGCACTGGATCGATCAGCACCCCCACCAAGCTGACTGGATCGAACACCAGGTAGGTGATGGTGCTGGTGGCGGGATCGAAGAAGTGTTGGACCTGCATGATGCGGGCTCCTGCAAGAACACGAACCACCATGCTGTATCGAACCAGGCGCTGGCCACCAGAGCTATGGGACGTTTGGCGAAGCCGGTTACCGAACCCATGGCGCCACGGCACAGCTGTGCCCCCGAACGCATCCCAGCCATAGACCCCCACTCCACCCCAAGCTGGCAGACCCCATGACCCCAGACATGTTCCTGGTGCTCGCGGTGCTGGCAGGGGTGATCCTCCTGCTGGTCACCGAGCGCTTCAGGGTGGATGTGGTGG